>Ga0193723_1000014_pt1 | contig 45573 bp, 45 predicted proteins | sample H2m2metaG_FD_143042 | JGI IMG/M metagenome (GOLD analysis project Ga0193723, IMG submission 143042) | Soil microbial communities from a riparian zone of the East river system, Colorado, United States - H2m2 | ecosystem: Environmental > Terrestrial > Soil > Riparian zone | place: USA: East River...
CCTGACGCCGTTCGTGAACGCCACAGGGCCGCGTTGCGCCCGGCGCCAGGCGGCCGCGGCGTCAGGCGTGCGGATCTTCGTGGCGGTGTTCAGAGCGGCTGCGAGGCCCGGGGCGAGAAGTTGAAGGTGTGCGTGAACAGCGGGAGGTGCACCGTCTCGCCGTACCGCGTCGAGATCGAGATCTCCCGCGGCGAGGCCGTGCGGCTGACGACCACCAGGGTGCCCGCCGAGTCGGGCAGCCCGATTTCCTGCACGGATGCCTGAATCAGGCGGCGCAGCGTGCCGTCGTCGAGCGCGGCGGCGATCCGGCATTGCGACTGCATTTCGTCGAGCAGACGATAGTATCGGAAGAACACCTCGCCGATATTGACGCCGTAGTACAACACCGCGACGAAAATCAGCAGCGAGACGAGACATCCGGTCGAGCTGGCGCCACGAACGCCACGCGTCACCACTGAGACTGCGCTCCATCCACGATGTCGTTGACGAGCTTCTGGAGCGCGAGCTTGCGGCCCTGCACCTCCTGCGGAGGCTCGTATTCCCCGTCGACCGAGAGCCCTTGCCGCTTCCACACGGTCTTGCCGTCGTGCTGATTCACGATCTCGACATCCACCGTCAGCTGCACCTTGCGGCGCGTGACGGTGGCCTGCCCCTGCCCCGCCTGGAAGGCAACCGGGACATCGGGCTCGTACCGCACCACGCGTCCCCGCACCACGGCGTCGGCCGTCGCCTCGCCGGCGAGCCGCAGCCCCAGCCGTTTCTCCATCGCCTCGCGCACCGCGTCGTTGACCTCCTGCGTCAGCGCCGGCTCCGGCGTGTCGTTCTCGAACGGCACGATCGCCACTGTCTTGACGTCGGGCAGCACTCCGCCGGCAAATCCATAAGGGCATCCGACGAGCAAGAAGGCCGCAGCGCTAACGGCGGCTGCGCCACAATGCAGGCGGAATGATCGCCGCCGTATCCATTGCCACGACTGTGAGCTCAAATCGCGCCGCCGCCTCCGGGAAGTCGATGCGCGCCCCAACCGGGTGCGCTTGCGGATCGAGCCGCGTGCGGCTCCGTGCCACCACGGCCCCATTGCGTCGCCACTCGGCTTCGAGCACCCGCTCGGGAAGGGCGCGGAGCGTCGCGACGTAATCCAGAGTGTCCCCCGGCGCGGCAAAGCGCCAGATGGTGCGGTCCGCGTCCGCGAGACCGAATACCGTAGCACCCGCGCCGGGCGGCCGCACCATGCCGAGCGATGCCCACAGCATCGGGATCGCCGGGACGAGCGACCGGAAGTTCGCCGCGGGATCGGCCCACGCGACCGAGTCGCCGATCACCACCGCGGCACCACTGCCGAGGCCGAACGGGCCCGCGTAGTCGAACCGCAACGAGTCGAGCGGCGCGATTCGCGCGCTGCCGCGCCCCGCGTACTTCACCCGCCCGTCCTCATAGCGCCAACGGAACCGGATCATCGTGGGCCGGGCGGGCAGTGTCGCCCGCGTCCACGCCACCGCGCTGTCGCGGCTCGCCGGGGCCAGCGGCACCGGCACGAGCGGCGCCGGTGGCCGCGGACACGCGGTAAGTAACAGCCCCGCGCCAATGTAGGAAAGCGCGCCGAGCCGGTCAAGCGAAAAGCGTTGTCGCCTCAGTAGTTGAACCCGAAGAAGAAGTCCACGAACTTGGTGCCGCGGCTGTTTCGGGGCAGACTGTAGAACCCCGGATCGCCGGAATGAAAGCGGTAGCCGAGATCAAGGCGCAGGACGAGTGGCGGGCCGATCGGCATGCGCAGGCCGAGACCGCTCGAGCCGAGGATGCCCCGCCGGCTGCTCGCCTCGGTCCAGGCGCGCCCGTAATCCACGAACAGCGCGCCCTGCACGCCCGGGAAGCGGGCGGCGCCGAACGGAAAGCCGATCGTGAGGAAGTCGGTGATCGGGAACCGGTATTCGGCGTTGAAGAGCCAAGCGCGCGTGCCCGCGATGTAACCGTAGCGCGGATAGCCCCGCAGCCCCCACGAGCCGCCGATGTTGATGCGCCGCGGCCGCTCGCCGCCAGAGGTGTAGCCCTGGAGCCGGACGGCCAGCGCGGTGCGCAACGACGTCCGGAAGTACCTGCGGTAGTCCGCCGAGAGCAGCCAGGAATCGAAGCGGCCGTGGCTCAAGTCGTTCACCAGGCCGGCAGTGAAATTGTAGCGCTCACCGTCGATCGGTCCGGTCGAGAGCCACAACGTGTTGTCTTTCACATAACTCAGGTAATTCGACGCCAGCCAGCCGACGCGCCGCAGCTCGACGACGTCTTGGGTCAGGAGGTCGAAGCGATCAGACCGCTCGAGCCGGTACTCCCCCACCAGGCGACGGAAGCGCGTCAGCGGATAACGCACCTGGGCCATCAGGCCGTAGGAGGTCTCTTCGAACAACGAGCTGAAATCGCCTTCGTAGAACAGGCCGCGCTGACGGAAGGCGCCCACCCCCCAGTTGATGCGGCGCGACTGGTCGAGATAGAACACCGTGCCGTTGACGTTGTCGACGAGGTTGCCGAGCCCGCTGCCCTGAAATGAAGACAGACCCACGAACACGACGTGGTCGGAGAGCAAGTCGCTGAAGAGGAACACCGCGCCCTGCGCCGACCCGAGGCCGGGTGCGACGACGGCGTCGCCCGCGGCGAAGTCGAGCGAGAACTTCTTCTCGTAGGGCGACGCGTCGGCACGGGCGTATTGCGGGTGAGACAGCTCGGGCCAGGTCCACTCGGGCGCGGGCAGATCGCGCGCCAGCGCGAACGTCCCTCCCCCCCCCCCCGCCGCGGCGGTGTCAGGCAGCCGCTCGCCGTAGTAGATGTTGAAACTGAGGTCGGCGAAGCCGCCGAACAGCAGACCACCCCGCGCGCCGCTGTCCCGCGCGGGCACCCATTGTGGGTCGAAGGCGCCGTTCAACGTACTGGTCTCGCGCCGGCCGGCCCCGGTCGAATCGATCGAGTAGATCTGGAAGGTGCCGTCCCGGTCGCTCGCGAAGTAAATCCGATCGGGCGACCAGCGGGGACCTTCGTCGCGCCAGGCCCCATACGTGAGGTAGCGGATCGCGCCCGTCGCCAAATCGAGCACGAAGAGGTTGCGCGCGCCCCCCGGCCCGAAGGGCGTCCGATCCGAGGAAAAGACCACCGTGCGCCCATCCGGACTCACGCTCGGGTCCACATCCTCGTAGCGGTCGGAGGTGAGCCGCTCGAGCCGTCCGTCGGCGAGCCAGAGCCGGTATAGGTCCGAGTAACCCGACACCGAGAGGCCGCTGAACACGACGCTCCGCTCGTCCGGCGCCCAGGCCGGGGAGAGGATGGACACGAGCTCCGGAAACTGATAGCGGCCCACGACCGTGTGGCGCGTCAGGCTCCACAGGAACAGCGCGTCGCGCTCGGCGTACTTGCTGCTGAACGCCACCACGCCTTGCGGGTTGACGTCCATGCGCGACTCGAAGAAGTGAAAGGACTCGAACTGCTCGGTGCGTTCTCCCTTCACCACCGCGTGCTTCCTGCCTCCCTCCAATTCCTGCGAGTAGATCGTGGTGTAGCCGTTCGAGGGAGAAAAGAACAGGTACGACGGCGCGCTGTCGGCGGGCAGCCGGTACGCCGTGGGCTTGATCGCCAGCTCAGTCAGGCGCCGCGCCGTGATCGCGAGGGGCCGTTGCGCCGCGACCGCCGGGAAGTAGCGCTGCCGCATCCAGTACTGCCACTCGTCGGACAGCTGCTCCACGGTGCGGCCGTAGACCCCCGCGATCGCCTCCTCGAAGGAGGGATACTTCCACAGATCCCCATACACCTGGAGGATGCGCCACTCGCCGTACCGCGCGGCGAGGAAGCGATGCAGGATCCCTCCGACCGGGTACACCAGCCCGCCATACGCATAGGTCAGGTCGCGGAGCGCGGGGAGCTGACCCGTGACCGTCATGTCCCGCAACACCATCTCATCGCGCGAGTCCTCGCCGCTCGAGAAGTACTCCGCCAACCCCTCGGTCCACCACAGCGGCAGTCCCGCCTGACGCAGGCGCGGATAGCGGCTGAAGACCTCGGTCGCGAGACTCAACTGGAAGACGTGCACCAGCTCGTGGCGCAGGGTGTGGCGGAACTCGCTGTAGCTGCCGCGGAATGGCATCGCCACCCGCCGCTTCAGAAATTCGGTGACGCCGAGCAACCCTTCCGGCGGGATGAAGGGGAGGATGTTCGTCTGCTCGAAGTCCGAGTGGGAGGCGTAGACAATTAAGGGAATACGCCGGGTCACGGCGTGGTTAAAGCGACGTTCCAGGGAATCGTAGCTCACCTCCGCGTACGCCAGGGCGACGCGCCCCAGCTCTTCCTCCTCCGGATAGTAGTAGAGGTCGACGTGCTCGCCGCGCAGCACGCGCCAGTCGAGGCGGCGGTACTGAATCTTGTTCTGGCCGAAGTACCCGAACTGGGCAGCGAGCGGCGTGGCGAGCGCCAGCGCGAAGAGTACGGCGACCAGACCCCTCACCGGTGGATGCTCCTGATGCGGTCGCCCATGGCGATCGCATCGAGGACCGCACCCCCGGCGGCGACGCGTCCGAACACGGTGTAGATGCCGTCGAGGTGCGGTTGCGGCGAATGGGTGATGAAGTATTGGCTGCCGCCCGTGTCCGGCCCCGACAACGCCATGCCCACCGTTCCCACGTCGTAGCGCACCGGATTGATTTCGTCCCGCAGCAGGAAGCCCGGCCCACCCCATCCGTCCCCGCGCGGATCACCGTCCTGGACGACGAAGTTCGGGACGACGCGGTGCCAGCGCGTGCCGTCGAAGTAGCGACGCTCCACCAACCCGAGGAACGCCGCCACGGTGAGCGGCGCCTCGGCGGTGAGCAGCTCGATCTCCAGCGTGCCGCGATCGGTTTCGAGGGTCACACGCGGATTGGGCTGACCGGTGAGTGCCGGCGCGAGCCAGCGACGCGCCACGTCACGGTAGTCGGCGGCCGTGCGGCCGGTCACGATCGGGACGGCGGGTCCCCACGCCTCGCGCGCATCTGGGAGCGTGTCGCCCGCGAGCCGGCGCACCACGTAGTCGTCGGGCCGTGGCACGGCGCTCACGAACCGCGTCGCCACCCGTAACCGGCCGGTGGGACTCGCGGCCGCGATCGCACCCAGCGCCGCCACCGCGGAAAGGCGCGCGTCGTTGAAAGGGTCGCTCTCGGCGCGGCGGTACGCCTGGACGAGCAGGTCAACGTCTTCGGCGTGGGGGTGAAGCGCCAGCAGGTCGGCGGCGATGCTGCGGACGGCGGCGTCGGCGTGTGCGAGCAGCGCGCGCGCGCGCGGCAGCAGCGTCGTGTCGTTCGGGGAGGACGACACGATTCGCTGGAGCATCTGGAGCGCCTGCGCGACGACCCGGCCATCGGGGTCGTCGAGCTGCGCCTCGAGCGGGGGGCGCGCGCGCGCGGCGCCGAACGCCTCGGCGGCCACGCTGCGCCAGCGCCAGTCCGCGTCGCCCGCGACCTGCGCCGCGGCGGCGACGCCTGCCGCACTGTCGGCCTGCGCCAGCGCGATCAACGCCTGACGCCGCAGTGCAAACACGCTGCTCGCGAGCCGGGGTCGCAGCGCCTGTAGCGCCGGGGAGCCGCGCAGCGCGCCCAACGTGGTCTCGGCCTGGACCGCCACACCGATGTTCTGGTCGGCGACGAGCGGGGCCACGGCGGCGGCGAGTCCCGAGTCGCGGAACGAGCCGAGGGCACGCAGCGCGTTGATGCGGATCTGTGGGTTTTGCTCTTCGAGCAGCGGCCGCAACCGGTCCACGGCACTGCGCGCGTCGATGCGCGCGCTGTCGAGCAGCGCCTTGGTCACGCCGCGCGCGGCGACGGCGCGAATCCCGGCGTCGCGATCCGTCAACGCGGCCACGAGACGCGCTGCCCCGCGCGGCGCCCGGAGGCGGCCGAGGGCGTAGAGGGCGCGCCAGCGGGCAGTGAGATCGGGACTCTCGGCGTAGGCGACCAGCTCGGTCACGGGCGCGCGGGCGCCGAGGCGCCACGCTTCGAGCAGGGCCGCCGTGACGGCGGGAGGCGCGGGCGGAGGCGCCCCGGGGGAGCCGGTCGCCATGACGTCGGCGAGGGCACGCGCGCCTTCATCTCCCCCGATTTTCGCAATCGCGGTGACGGCCTCGATCTCGGGAGGCCCTTGGTCCGCGGCCCGCGTGGCGCGCACGAACTGCACCAACGGCGCCACGGCGCGGGCGTCCTTCAAGAGCCCGAGCGCAAATGCCGCAGCGGCGCGCACCACGTCGCTGGTGTCACTCAGGGCGGGGACCAGCAGATCGACGGCCGCGACGTCGCCGATGCGGCCCGCGGCGAGCGCCGCCTGACGCCGCACGGCCGGGTTGGGATTGGCGAGGGCGTCCCGGATGGCAGCGGCGTCGAGCCGCCGGGCGTCGGACGCCGCGAGCAAGGCGGCGAGCTGACCGACGAGCGTCTCGTCGGCGGACGGGGTGGGCTGCTGGGCCGCCGCCGGCCGGGGGGGCGCTAGAAGAAGAAGGAAGAGAGCCGCGCTACAGGCGGACGGGATCCGGCGTCGGCTCGAGCAGATCACACACGTGCTCCGGAATGCGAGACAGGGCGTGTTGCGAGTTGAGGGCGATGAGCGACGTCTCCGCGGTGGCGAGGAGCTCGTCTGTCTCGGCCCGCTCGACGGCGTAACCGAAGATCACCCGGCGCGAGGCCCGGTCCCGCACCCAGCACCGCACCAGGATCAGATCGTCGTAGCGCGCCGGCTGACGGTAGCGGATCCGCACGTCGGTCACCGCGAGGTAGAGCCCCTGCGCCTCCAACTCCTTGTAGGACACCCCCCGCTCGCGCAGGTGTTCCGTGCGCGCCATGTCCATCCAGATGAGATAGTTCGCGTGATAGACGAACCCCATCTGGTCGGTCTCGGAGTAATTGACGCGGGTGTGAACCGCGCTGATCACGCCTACTCCCCGTAGGGGATCCAGATGTTCTTCACTTCCGAAGCGTGGCGCAGGAAATCGCGGCCCTCACCCTGGCGCGGGTCGAGCCAGTCGCGCGGCCGCGTCATCACCCAGGTGCGCTTCATGTTGGCGGCCGCCGCGAACTCCACCGTCTTGGCGCCGGCGGCGGCGCCGCAGTACCACACGCCGTCGACGTCGTCGTGCTCGGCCAGGACCGTGGCCAGCGCGTCCTTCGCGCCCGTCACCACGTTCACGACGCCGTCCGGCACGTCGGAGGTCTCGAGCACGGTGTAGAACTCGGTCGCCGCGAGGGGGTGCACCTCGGAGGGAACGGCGATCACCGTGTTGCCGGCGGCGATCGCCGGCGCAACGAGCGAGACGAAGCCGAGCAGTGGGGACTCCTCCGGCGCGACGAGGCCGAGCACGCCGACCGGCTCTTGCATGGCGAGCGTCACCCCACGAATCGGCGTGTGGTGCACCGCCCCATCCCACTTGTCGGCCCAGGCGGCGTAGGTGAAGAGGCGCGCGATCGCGGCCGCCACCTCCCGCGCTCCCGCTTCGGCTCCATTGCCCGTCATGGCGTCGATGCGGGCGGCGTATTCGTCCGCCCGGATCGCGAGGTTTTCCGCGATATAGTAGAGGATCTGGGCGCGAGTGTGACCGCTGGCCCGGGCCCATCCCTCGGCCGCGTGCGCGGCCTCGACGGCGTTACGGATGTCCTTGCGGTTCCCTTCCCCCACCTCGCCGAGCACGCGCCCGTCGGCACCGCGGATCTTGCGCGAATACCCTTGGTCGGGGCGGACCTGTTTGCCGCCGATGAAGAGCTTGTAAGTGCGGTCGATCGGGGGCAGACGGGTATCGGGTACCGGGTCTCGGGTATCGGGTTTGAGCGGAGCCACCGGTACCTGATAGCCGGTACCCGGTACCTGTTGGTCCCATTCCGCCTTCAAGTACTCGAACATCCCTTCCCTACCACCCTCTCTCCCAAATCCCGACTCCCGATACCCTCCGAAGCCCGACGCGGCGTCGAACATGTTGGTGCAGTTCACCCAGACGACGCCCGCTTTGAGCTTGGGCGCGACGTCGAGCGCCAGGTTGATGTTCTCCGTCCAGACGCTGGCCGCGAGGCCGTAGGGCGTGTTGTTCGCGAGCTCGACCGCCTCTTTGGGCGTGCGGAACGTCATGGAGACGAGGACGGGCCCGAAGATCTCGACCTGCGCGATGGTCGCGGCGGGCGAGACCTCAGTGAACAGCGTGGGCGGGTAGAAGTAGCCCTCCGTCGGACAGGCCCACGAGGGCTGCCACATCTTGGCGCCCTCCTCGACGCCCTTCTCGACCAGGCCGCGGATCCGTTCCAGCTGGACGGGCGCGACGATCGCACCCATGTCCACGGCTTTGTCGAGCGGCGAGCCCACCCGGAGCTTCTCCATGCGCGCGCGCAGCTTCTGCGTCAGCCGGTCGGCGATGCCCTCATGCACCAGGAGCCGCGAACCGGCGCAGCACACTTGTCCCTGGTTGAACCAGATCGCGTCTACGACGCCCTCCACCACACTATCCAGGTCGGCGTCGTCGAACACGATGAACGGGCTCTTCCCGCCCAGCTCGAGGGTCAGCTTCTTCCCCGTCCCGGCAGTCGCCTTGCGGATGATGCGCCCGACTTCGGTCGAGCCGGTGAACGCGATCTTGTTCACGTCGGGATGCTCGACCAGATGCTTGCCGGTCGTTCCCTCGCCCGTCACCACGTTGAGCACACCCGGCGGCAGGCCCACCTCGCGCGTCAGCTCGGCGAAGCAGAGCGCGGTGAGCGGCGTGAACTCGGCGGGTTTCATGATGATCGTGTTCCCGGCGGCCAGGGCGGGCGCGACCTTCCACGCCACCATCAGCAGCGGGAAGTTCCACGGCACGATCTGGCCCACGACGCCGACGGGCTGGTAGCCCGCGAACTCGGTCGCGAGCAGCTGGGCCCAGCCGGCGTGATGGTAGAAGTGCCGGGCAACGAGGGGGATGTCGAGGTCGCGGGTCTCGCGGATCGGCTTGCCGTTGTCGAGACTCTCGAGCACCGCGAGGAGGCGCGAATGACGCTGCACCTCGCGGGCGATGGCGTAGAGATAGCGGGCGCGGGCGTGCGGCGTCAGGGCAGCCCACCCCGGGGCTGCGGCGCGCGCGGCGGCGACCGCTGCGTCGACGTCGGCCTTGCCGCCTTGCGCCACCCGCGCGAGGACCGCGGTCGTGGCGGGGTTGATCGTCTCGAAGTATTGCCCCTCGGCGGGCGGCATCCATTGGCCGCCGATGTAGTGCCCGAACTGGCCACCGCCGTGCTGCTGGATCCATTCGAGCGCGGGTGCGGCGCTCTCCGGCGCCGGCCCGTAGTCCATCGTCTCGAACAGCTTCGCGACGGTCGTCATGTCACACCATCGGGTGGCGGTAGGCCGCGGAGTAGCGTCCCGTCACGAAGTGCTCCAGCTGACGCTCGATGTCGGTGAGCAGCGCGCTCGCACCGAGTCGGAACAGCGCCGGCCTGAGCCAGCGGTCGCCGAGCTCTTCCTTCATGAGGATGAGCCAGTCGAGGGCCTGCTTGGCGGTGCGGATCCCCCCCGCGGGCTTGAACCCGACCGCGGCGCCGGTCCGGCCCTCGTACTCCCGGATCATCCGTGTCATCACGACGCCCACCGGCAGCACCGCGTTGACGGGCTCCTTGCCCGTGGAGGTCTTGATGAAGTCGGCACCCGCCATCATCGCGACCATGCTGGCGCGGGCGACGTTCGTCAGGGTGGCCAGCTCCCCGGTTGCGAGGATCGCCTTCATGTGCGCCGCCCCGCACGCCTCGCGGAACGCGCGGATTTCATCGTACAGCGCCTCCCAATGGCCGGTCAGGACATGCGCCCGCGTGATGACGATGTCGATTTCCTTGGCCCCGGCGGCGACGGACGCCCGTACTTCTTCGAGCCGCTGCGAGAACGGGTTGAGGCCCGCCGGGAATCCGGTCGAGACCGCCGCGACGGGGATGCCCGACCCGGTGAGCGCCTTCACCGCCGTGGGCACGAGGGCGTGATAGACGCACACGGCCCCGACCGTGATGTTCAAGTGTCCGACGCCGAGTGCGTCGATCAGATCGGAGCGGATGGGCCGTCGGGCCTTGGCGCACAGGCGCAGCACGTTCCCCGGCGTGTCGTCGCCCTGGAGCGTCGTGAGGTCCATGCAGGATATCGCCCGCAACAGCCACGCCGCCTGCCATTCCTTCTTGACGGTGCGGCGCGTGGGGATCGTGGCGGCGCGGCGTTCGACGGCGCTCCGGTTCACCCGCAGGGCAAGCACCGCGTCGAGATCGAGGGGGGTGCCGGGGTTGCGCTCGTCACCGGACGGCCGTGGCGCCGGATAGGCCGGTGCGTCTGCCGGACAATCTAAGTCGTTCCACAGGCTTGCGCCCGGGGTGAGTCGTCCTAGCTTGGGGCCGTGCCTCCCCCTGATTCCCGCGTCATCGTCGTCGCCGACGCGCACCTCGGCCAGGTCCCACCGGCCGTTCGGGCCGCCTTTCATTCTTTCCTGGACGGAGTGCCCCGACCGGGCGATCACCTGCTGATCATGGGCGACCTGTTCGACTTCTGGTTCGAGTACCCGAGCGTCATCCCCCGCAAACATTTCGCTACCGTAGCCAAGTTGCAGGAGGTCCGCGCCCGAGGCATCCCCATCACCTTTGTGGGCGGCAACCACGACCGTTGGGGCGGGAGCTTTTTCCGGCAGGACCTCGGCATCGATTTCTTCGGCGGCGAGGCGGACCTCAACCTGGGGGGTCGGCGCGCCTTCGTCGCGCACGGCGACGGCCTCACTGAGCAGCATTGGACCGGCGCCTTGATGCACCGCTTCACCCGCCATCCCGCTACGATCGCGGTGTTCCGCGTTCTGCATCCCACCATCGGCTTCTGGATTGCCGACCTCTTCTCCCGCCACCTGGCGGACAGCACCAAGGACCGCGCCGTGCTCGACCGCGCCGCGACGGCGCAACGCAAGTGGGCCGCGGATCTGCTCGCCCGCCGCCCCGATCTCGGGCTGGTGATCATGGCGCACACGCACCGACCGGTCGTGGAGACCCTTCCCGACGGACGGGCCTATCTCAATCCGGGAGCGTTTCTCGATGGCGGGCGGTACGCCGTCATCGAGGGAGCGCGGATCGAGCTGAAGACGTTCGCCTGAGTCAGAAGGCGAGCGACACCGCGACGCGAAGACCCCTTCCCCGATTCCGCGCGTCGAACGAGACTCGAAGTGGATGAGGCGACGCCTCCACCCACCGAACCGAGTGTGTCAACCCGCCGGCGATCAACCCGATAACTGCACCCGCCCCGGCTCCAAAGATGCCCAGGATGGCCGCGCACCCGCCGGGGCCGAGAAACTTGTCGTTACCGCACGAGAGCGCACCGATCCCCGCACCGGCGGCCCCACCGGCGAGCAGACCGATACCGAGCCCCGACAGCGCGTTGCCATGAGTGCCGTTCGCGACCTGAAGTCTGGTGATGGCCGCAGCTGGAATGGTCCAGAGGGTGTCCTTCCGAGCCCGTGTGACGCCGCGCACGACCAGCGTATCCAGCGTGGCCCTGTCCACCGTGCCGGCGATGCGGAGCTTCGCGATGCCAGGAGCCCAGACGCGCACGGCCCCGGCGACCACGGGACCGCGAGCGGGATCCGAACCGGATGGGATCTGCGCGGCGAGCGGCGGAGCGAGGATCAGCAGGATGGTGCTAACCGAGGGGGACAACCTCCACATGTTGGATTCTCCCCCCCAGGAACCGCGCTCCCACTTTCCGGAAGTGCGGTTCGTCATCCGAGACCACGAAGAGATGGTCATGGCTCCCAGCAGCGGCGAGGAGCCCGCGTGCATCCAACTCCGCCGCGACGGCCTTGGCCGTCTCCTCAGCGGAGTCGACCAACGTAACGCCCGGTCCCATCACGCGTGAGAGGAGCGGCTTGAGGAGGGGGTAGTGGGTGCAGCCGAGCACCAGGACGTCGACACCGGCTTTGCGCAGCGGCTCGAGATACTCGCGCGCGATCAGCTCGGCCGCCGGGTGATCGAACCACCCTTCTTCCACGAGCGGCACGAACAGTGGACAGGGCTGGGCGTGGACGCGGGCATCGGGACGCAGTGCCTTGATGGCGCGCTCGTACGCGCCGCTCGCGATCGTCCCGGCGGTCCCGATGACACCGATCGCCCCGGTTCTCGTCGCGGCGACGGCGGCGCGCGCGCCCGGCTCGATCACGCCCACCACCGGGACGGGCGCGTGTTCCTGCAGGTACGTGAGCGCATGCGCGGTGCTGGTGTTGCAGGCGACCACGACGGCCTTCACGCCGCGCTGCAACAGATAGGCGAGGATCTCGGCGCTGTAACGGCGCACCGTTTCGGGGGACTTGGGGCCGTAGGGGACGCGCGCCGTGTCGCCGAAGTAGATCACCGACTCGCGCGGCAGGCGCTCGAACAACGCGCGAGCCACCGTGAGCCCGCCGATGCCGGAGTCGAAGACGCCGAGCGGCGCCGCGTTCACGGCAGCGGCAGGCTGATCCCGATGCCGTGCGGGAACGCCTGAATCTTCAGGTCGGCGGGGAAATCTTGCAGGTGCGCGGATACGTACGCCTCCGCGCCGGAGAACAGATGATTGAACACCCACAGCACGAGCCAGTCCTGCACCTCCTGGCGCTTCAGCTTGAGATTCGCGGAGCCGATCCGCTTCATGTAGTTCGCTTCCTGCTGCGCCTTGAGGGTCATCATCGCGGTGACGCCCTCCCAGGCGACGAAGATCGCACCCGTGGTCTGGCGCCCGGTGGCGGATTGGCCCCACCCGGGGATCAGGACCGAGCGCCAGAACGCGCCCATCGGGCGGATCTGGCGGGAGGTGTCGGGAGGAACCAGGCGCGCCGCAGGCTGGGTGACACGCGACGTATCCTGGGCGGTCAGGCGGTGGGGCGGTCGGGCGGTCAGCAAGGCGAACGCGATCGAGACGCGCCCGAGCGCCGCAGGCACCGACCGCCAGTCCGCCCATCCGCCCAACCGCCGCTTCACGACGCTACCAGCACGTTGAGTTTCCCCCGGTCGACCTTCACCGTACACTCGTTGACCCCCGGCTCGCGCAGCTCGCCGTCCAGGTGAAGGAGGAGCGGCCCATCGGGCGAGCGAATGACGACCTGTGCCGTGCGTACCATCGCGACCTCTCGCATGCCGGCGTGCGTGCCGCGTATCACGCGCGGGATGGCGAGCAGGAAGCGCGGCAGGGACACTCGGCGAATCAGGCAGACATCGAGCTTCCCATCCGCGGGATCGGCGTCCGGCGCAAATCGGTAGCTGCCTCCCGCGGTCGTACCATTGCACACCTCGACCATCATCATAACCCCCCGCTCGGCAAATCCGCCCGCGCGCACGTCGAGCAGCGGGGGCCGGAACGTGGCGAAGGTGCGGAGCACCGGCACGAGATAGGACAGGAAGCCCCGGAGCCCGGGCATGGCGTTGCGGGTGCGCACGACCGCGGGCCCGAAGCCGAAGCCCATGCTGTTCACGAACCACTCGTCCAGGACTCGCCCCGCGTCGAACCGCCGCGTTACCGCCGTCACCAGCCGGGCGACGGCCTGGGCGGGATCGTGGCGATAGACGCCTACCAGCTTCGCGAAATCGTTTCCAGACCCGATCGGCACGACGCCCAAACACGCCTCGGAACCGGCCGAGAGCAGGCCGTTCGCTACCTCGTGGACCGTGCCGTCTCCGCCCACGGCGATGACGCAGCGGGCGCCGTCTCTTGCCGCTTGCGCGGCCAGCGCCACGCCATGTCCCGGCCGCTCGGTGCGTGCGACGTCCATCGCCCAGCCCTGGGCGCGAAAGGCGCGACACACCGGATCGAGGGCGCGCAACGAAGCGCCCCGGCCGGCGGCGGGGTTGAGGATGATGTGGGCGTGATGCAAGCGGGGTGAATATACGCTACTTCAGATACGCCTCGCCCCAGTTTACCTCGAACTCCCCTTTGCAGCGGGGACACTGCAACTCCCGCGTGCGCTTCGGCAGCGGTGCGCGGGTGCGGCAGCTGGGACAGACGCCGTACTCCATGCCGAGCGCCGCCGCCTTGCGGCCAGGCGAGGAGCGCGGCACCACGGTCCAACGTAGTGGCGGCCGCTGCTGAATCTCGATCATCGCGCGGAGGACGGTGAACGGCCGCTTATTGACTTCGATGACGGCTTCGAGGTCGCCGAGATCGAGCACGCGATACCAGGCACCGCGCCGGATCTTGAGGTCGACGTCCGCCTGCAAGCGGGCAAAGAGGATCGGGGGCATCGGCTCCTTGGGAATCGGACTGGGCGGGCGCGGTGCACAATAAGGGGGTGCCCGCCTCCCGACCGCAAGGGGGCTACGAGTCTTCCCAGCCGATGTCGAAGTGACCGTTGCACTTCGGACAGCGCATGCTGCTGGCTTTGGCGACTTGATCCGGACGCACGCGCGCCCATTGCGCCGAGGAGGCCATGGCCTACGATTGCGAAGGGGGAGGTACGCAGTCAACTAGGCGTGGCGGGAGCGTGTGGGAATCGATCCTACCGAGGCTCGGGGAGCGTCGCGATCAGAGGCTGGCGGCGCTCTTCGCCATACCGACCACGATATCGCCGGCCGGAGTGCCCGAGACGGGATCGGTGAGGTAAACGTGGATCATGTTGACAGTGAGGCCCGTGTTGTGGGCGCCGTCGCCATAAGGGATCTGTTCGTTCAGCACGACGTACCCCACACCAGGAAGGCTGACGTGCGTGTTCGGGGCCGGCGGAACGTCGGCATAGTTCACTCCGTTGACGACCAGCCCCACCAACGCTGAGCCGTTGGATTCACTGATAGCCGTGACCCCGTTGGCGTAACTGGTCGCCACGGCCAACACCGCATCAGCGGTGATCAGCCCCCTCAGGACGCTCACGTTCGCCGCTTGAGCTGTCGTCGTCGTCGACACCAGCATCTGGTCGAGCTGCCCCGTGGTTATCGAGCTTAGACCGTCGGCGAAGAGCGTTCCTGGCACCGCGACGCTCGCCAGTTCTGAGTCCGCCATGCCCCCAGCACTCGGCAACCCCACGCTCGCGAACTGCTGGGCACTCGTCGTCGTGGTCACGACCGCCGCGGCCCCCCGGCCCGTCACACTGCCGGTCTGCGCCTCGGCCCGCGTGGACGCCAGTGTGAAACCGCACATGACCGCGAGCGGGAGCAGGCCCGAGAGCCGCCGCGCAATCCGGAGTTGGATCCTCGTTCCGGTCATAGGTCGATCGCCTCCTGGAAAGTCCCGCCTGGCCGCCTCATGATCGTTCACTTTGTCTTGTGCAGCTGAATGTTACCCCCGGTCAGGTACCCGGAGTCCTCGTAGCCGCCGATGGCGATGTCGATGAAATCGGTGCCGCGACCAGGCTGGCCGTTGTCGCATGCCGCGCGAACCGTGAAAGTGTACGTGCCACTCCTCGAGGGAACGTCCTTGAACTTGGCAGTGCCGGTTCCAGACCAGGCGCGGCACTGAGGCTGATCGGAGACGGCGCTGTAGCTGCCAGCGGTGATCGTGCCGTGGAAAGTGAAGTTTCCAAGCGCGCACGTCGGCGACCCGGAGTTCGTTCCCTTGCCGCAGTGCTGCACCCATTCGAGCTGGCCCCCCGTCGATTTTGCCTCAAACCCGAAGGTCGCGAAATCCCGTCCCTCGCCGAGCTTCCCACCGCCTGTCATTTTATCGTTCGCCGACAAGCAGCTCACCGTAAAGGATGCCGTCGCCGTCCCGCCCGAAGGGACGGTGATCACCTGGGGGTTCGCCTCGCTCACCGCGCAGTTGACCGCCACTCCCGACAGGGCGACGCTGTGGTCCCCGGCCGCGAGGCCGGTAAACGTGACGCTGCCGTTGGTCGCGATCGGTTGGCTATTCGTCCCATCAACCGTGACCGTGTATCCCTGGCTCGTTGTCGGACCGTTGGTAGTCGTCGTGACCGTCAGATCGCCGGAGGGGGGCGGCGGGGGCGGCGCCGGGTTGAGGGCGAACACACTGGCCAGCCACGTGCCGGGCACCAGGCCGAAGTCCCACGTCCATTGTGGCTCGACTGTGCCGGCGTCGCCCAACACGGCGAACTCCGCATCGCAATTGCACTCCCCGTCAGTCTTCATGAACCCGTCACTCTGAACGGACAGGCTGGTGAATCCCGTCGGCGTCGACGAGAAAGTGACCAGGCGGTTCGACATCGTCACGGCATAGGCGAGCGCGCCCGCGTTGATCGAGATCGCACCGGGGTCGGCGACCGTGGCCCCCAGGCCCAGGCCCGAGGCCGAGCTGCTTGCGCCCAACGCCTGCGAGAGGGTCGGCGCCACGCCAGTCCACGACGAGATCATCAGCCCTCCGTCGAGAACCGGCACCGAGAGGGTCGCTTTCACCGCCAGGATCATGTTGCCCGACGGATCGTTGAGGCCGTCCGGGAAGCCCTGCACGTTCGTGGCGACGTAGGACGCCATCGAGATGCCGTTGGCGCTCGCGGCCGCGACCTTCGTGTACCTGTTACCGACCGGCGTATTGGGGACGGTGGTCAGGTAATCGGTCACCGATGTGATGATGTCGGGCGGCCCGATCCAGAAGAAGGTCGCGATGATCGCGTCCCCGGTGTGTGGGTTCGTGGGGTTGAACCCTTTGACGAGCACGGTCCCGTTCTCGTTGAGCGTGCCGTTCAACTGGTCGAGGGCAATGCCGCTCGCCGCCGTGCTGGCAAGCTCCGGGGATGGGCGGGCGCCACGTTCCGGACCGGCGGGCTCACTACACCCCACGGCGAGCAGCGTCACCGCCAACAGGCCGCGCACACCAGCGAACGTTGAGTGTTTGTCCACGATGCCGCACTCCTGATGGGTTGCGCCACGCGCAGGTCTGCTCTGCTGCGAGCCCCGGTGCCTCAGGAGGCAAGTCTGGTGCCAGCCGGTGCCGAGACGAGCGGCTTGTCATACCGAAGGAGTGCGGGCGGTGCTGCAGTGATGCCACGGCTCGCGCGCTCCATTGCGTGGCGCACCGACGCGGCATGACCAACAGAGAGGCAAGGTGGCGGGAGCGTGTAGGAATCGAACCTACCGAGGCTCGTTCGAGCCCCAAACAGTTTTGAAGACTGCTCAGGCCACCAGGCCCGATCCACCCCCACGCGCGATGCGCTACCCTTTTATCGCGATCACGTCGATCTCGACGCGCGCCGCCTTCGGCAGGCCCGCTGCCTGCACCGTGGAGCGCGCAGGCTTGTGCGTGCCGAAGTGCTTCGCGTAAACCTCGTTCATTTGTGCGAAGTCGGCCATGTCGGCCAGATAGACGGTGGTCTTCACGACGTTGCCGAGGTTCGTCCCAGCCGCGGCCAGGACCGCCTGCAGATTCTTGAGGACCTGGTCGGTTTGTTGCGCCGTCGTCGTGCCCACGAGCTCGCCGCTCTGCGGATCGAGCGCGACCTGGCCCGCCGTGAACACGAGCCCGTCGGTCGTGATCCCCTGGCTGTAAGGGCCGATCGCCTTGGGGGCGGCGTCGGTCGCGACGACGCCCAGTCCTCTGGTCTTGCGCATTAGAACAATCCCTCGATGGTGCCGTCCGGATGGAGGCGGATACGCTCCGCCGCCGGGCTCTTGCCCAGCCCCGGCATGGTCATGATGTCGCCCGCCAGCGCCACCACGAAGCCCGCGCCCGCCGAGGGGATGATGTCCCGCACGTGCAGTGTGAACCCCGTGGGAGCCCCGAGCTTCGTCGGGTCGTCCGAGAATGAGTACTGCGTCTTCGCCATGCACACCGGCGCCTCGGCGAGCCCGAGCCCGGGAATGAGCTCGAGCGCTCGCTCCGCTCCGGCTGTGTAGCGCACGCCGTCCGCGCCGTAGATCTTGCGCGCGATGGTGTCGATCTTCTCCTTGATCGGCAACTTGGCGTCGTAGAGCGGCTTGAATGCGGACCGTGACGTGTCGAGCAGCTTGAGCAGCGCCTCGGCGACCGCCACCCCGCCCTCTCCGCCCTTCTCCCATACGTCGCACGGCACCAGCTCCACGCCCTCGGCAGCGCAGGCGGCGCGTACCGCGTCCACCTCGGCGGGCGTGTCGCCGATGAAGCGGTTCAGCGCCACCAGCGCCGGCACGCCGAACTGTTTCACGTTGCGGATGTGGCGCTGGAGGTTCGCGCATCCCCGCTGCACGGCGGCGGGGTCAGCCGTCGCCAAGCGATCCTTGGCGACGCCGCCGTGCATCTTGAGAGCGCGGACGGTGGCCACAATGATCGCCGCTTGCGGCTCGAGCCCCGCGAGCCGGCACTTGATGTCGAAGAACTTCTCGGCGCCCAGGTCGGCACCGAACCCCGCTTCGGTGAGCACGAAATCGGACAAGGTGAGGCCGAGCTTCGTAGCCACGACCGAGTTGCAGCCGTGCGCGATGTTCCCGAACGGGCCGCAGTGCACCAGCGCCGGCCCGCCCTCGAGCGTCTGGACCAGGTTCGGATTGAGGGCATCCTTCAGGAGCAAGGTCATCGCCCCCTGTGCCTTGAGGTCGCTGGCACGCACCGGTGCCTTGGCGTAATTGAGCCCCACCACGATACGGGCGAGGCGCGCCTCGAGGTCGGCGATGCCGGTGGCGAGCGCCATGATCGCCATGACTTCGGATCCCGGGATGATGACGAAGTGGTCCTCACGCGATGGGCCAGCGTTGATGCCCCCCAGGCCGACGACGATGTGCCGCAGCGCGCGGTCGTTCATGTCGATGGTGCGGGGCCAGGTAATGCGGCGCACGTCCAGCCCGGACGCGTTGCCGTGATGCAGGTGCGCGTCGAGCAGCGCCGAGAGGAGGTTGTGGGCGGCGGCGATCGCGTGGAAGTCGCCGGTGAAGTGGAGATTGATGTCCTCCATCGGCACGACCTGGGCGTAGCCGCCGCCCGCCGCCCCGCCCTTCACGCCGAACACGGGCCCCAGCGACGGCTCGCGCATACACAGGATCGCATTCTTCCCCAGCCGCCGCAGCGCCTGCGTCACGCCCACCGTCACGGTGGACTTCCCTTCCCCGGCGGGCGTCGGACTGATCCCCGTGACGAGCACCAGGCGGCCCTTCGGCTTGCGCGCCGCGAGCGCGCGCAGCGCGATTTTTGCCTTGTACTTGCCGTACAGCTCGACTTCGTCCTCGGCGAGGCCCAGCTCGGCGGCGACGTCGGCGATCGGCCGCAGCTTCGCGGCCTGGGCGATCGCGATATCGGAGGGGACCTTGACCGCCGTCGTCATAGCACCGCCTCCAGCCGCGACCCGAAGCAGCGGCGCGCGTTGTCGGTCGTCCCCTGAGCAAGTGCGTCGAGGGATTCGCCCCGCAGGGCCGCGGCCCGCGCGGCGATCTCGCGCACGTAGGCGGGCTCGTTGCGTTTGCCGCGATGCGGCACGGGGGAGAGGTAAGGCGAGTCGGTCTCTACCAAAAGACGGTCGGGCGGACAGGCGGCCAGGCGGCCGGTCATCGTCCAGTTCTTGAAGGTGATCATCCCACTGAACGAAAAATAGGCGCCTGCTCCCATCCCGGCCTCCCACACCGCATCCCCGGAGCTGAAGCTGTGCAGGACGATCGCCGGGAGTCGGTCGCCCCAGGTGCGCAATATGGCCGCCACGTCGTCGTCCGCTTCTCGCGCGTGCACCACCACCGGCTTGCCGAGCTCGGCCGCGAGAGCGACTTGCGCCTCGAAGGCACGTCGTTGCGTCTCGCGCGGCGAGTGGTCGTAGTGGTAGTCGAGACCGGTCTCTCCCACCGCCACTACCTCCGGTGCCGCGAGCAGCTCGCGCAGCCGCGCTTCGATGTCCGCCGACCAGCTCGAGGCCTCGTGCGGATGCACTCCCGCCGTCGCCGACAGCCCCGTCACACCTCGCGCCAACGTTACGGCCCGCTCGCTCCCTGGGAGCGACTCGCCGATCACGACCACGTGACCGACGCCGGCGACACGCGCCCGATCGAGCACCGCGTCTCGATCCGCCTCGAACGCCCGGTCGCCGAGGTGGCAGTGGGCGTCGACCAGCACGTTACCGCGCGGGGACCTTCGGGCCGGGCGCGGGAGCCGCCTTCGGCGCAACGGGGGCGGGGCCGGTCGGGACGGGCGTCGGGGCTCGCGCACCGAGCGCGCGCGCACCGCGGGCGTCCTCGCCCGGCCAGCGTTTCTCGATGAGCAAGAGGATCGGCGCGGCGATGTAGATCGAAGAGAACGTCCCGGTGAAAATGCCGAACGTCATCACCCACGCGAACGGCCGGATCACTTCTCCCGCGAGGAAGAGGAGCGCCAGCGTGGTGGCGATCGTCGTGCCGTGCGTCAGCACCGACCGCGGCAGCGTTTCGTTGATCGAGAGGTTCAAGATCTCGTACAGGTTCTGGCGCCGGTACTTGTGCAGATTCTCGCGGACGCGGTCGAAGATGATGATCGTGTCGTTCAGCGAGTAGCCCACGACGGTGAGCACCGCGCCCACGACGATCAAGCTCACCTCGAGGTGCATCAAGCTGATGAACGCGATTGTCGCGAGCACGTCGTGCGCCGTGGCCAGCACCGCGGCGAGCCCGAAGCGCCACTCGAACCGCGCCGCTAGATAGATGAGTGTGACGAAGAAGGACAGGACGATCGCGAGGAAAGCCTTGCCCTGCAGCTCCTTGCCGACCTTGGGCTGCACCGACTCCGTGCGCACCACGCGGTACTGGCCGGCGCCCGCGCTGGTGTCGAGCGCGCGCCCCACCGCCGCCGCGACGGCGAGGGTGTCCGCCTCCTGACTCCGAGCCGCCTCGGGCGCGATCCGAGCCCGGATTACGTAGCTCGTGTCGGCTCCGAACGTCTGGATTTCCGCGCCGTGAAGACCGACGTCGTCGAGCGCCTGGCGGATCTGCGCCACTGGGACGACGGTCTTAGTCTCGACCTGGAGCAGCGTGCCGCCGGTGAACTCGATGCTGTAGTTGAGGCCGCGGACCGCCAGGTCGACGGCGCCCACGAGCATGATCGCCGCCGTGATTGAGTACGCCCAGCGGCGCCACTTGATGAAGTCGTAGTTGGCGTTTGCGAAGAGTCGGATCATCAGACGCTCAAGGTGGTCATGGCCGGCCGCCGCTGCAGCCAGATGAGGAAGAGAGTCTTCACCACGAAGATCGCCGAGACCATCGAGGCGGCGATGCCGATGATCAGGGTGATGGCGAAGCCCTTCACCGGGCCCGTGCCGACGAGATACAGAATGAAGGCGGTGAGGGCGGTGCTGACGTTCGAGTCGACAATGGCGTTCATCGCATGCTTGAAGCCATCCTCCACGGCCAGCCGGAGCGATTTCCCATGCACCAGCTCTTCACGGATACGCTCGAAGATCAGCACGTTCGCGTCCACGGCGATGCCGATGGAGAGGACGAAGCCCGCGAGACCCGGCAGCGTGAGTGTGGACTTGAGGATTGCCAATCCCGCGAGCGTAAACAGGCAGTAGAGCGTGAGGGCCGACACCGCGAGCACGCCCGACAGCCGGTAGTACCCGACCATGATCAGGATCACGAGCACCACCCCGACGACGCCGGCGCGGATGCCGTCGTTGATCGAGTCGGCGCCGAGCGACGGCCCGATCGTCTGCTCGTCGACGATGGTCAGCGGCGCGGGGAGCGCGCCCGCCCGCAGCACCAGGGCGAGATCGCTCGCCTCCTGCAGGGGCTTCGTGCCCAGCTCGATCTGCCCGTGCGTCGCGATCTGACCGCGGATCACCGGGGGCTGGCCCTGCACGCGGCCGTCGAGGATGATGGCCATGTAATCGCCGATGTGACGTCCGGTCTCCTCGGCGAACTTGCGGCCGCCGCGCCGCGACAGCGTGAACTCGACGACGGACTGGTTGGTGAGCTGGTCGCGCCGTGCCGTGGCCCTCGTCAACTCCTCGCCGGTGATGATGGGCCGTGCCTCGACCGCGTACACCGCGCGGTAGGACCGCGCCCCGCGCGATTCCACCTGCGCGCCCCACTTGAGGTCGAGGCCCCGCGGGATGGCCTGCCGCACATCGGGCCGCTGAATCAGGCTGTCCACCACCACCCACTGCTCCTCAGGCACCAGGAACTCGCCCGGCAGCTGGCCCTGGAACAGCAGCGACGAGAGCGCGCCGGGCGTGTTCGCGTCGGCCGTGGAGTCCCGGGCGGCCTTGCTGGTGTCGCTACCGAACAGCTGCGACACCGCCGACGGCGTTGCGCCACGCGCCTTCACCCCCGCGCGCCGCAACGCGGCGTCGATCTGGGGCAACGCGTTCTGGAACTGGTTCTTCATGTCGGTGATGCGGAACTCGAGGAACGCCGTCCGTTGGATGATGCTCTTGGCGCGCGCCGGGTCGCTCTCGCCCGCCAGCTCGACAATCAGCCGGCAACGCCCCTGGATCTGGACGACGGGCTCCCTCGTGCCGAACTCGTCGATCCGCGTCCGCACCACGCGCTCGGCGCGCTGAATCGCGTCCGCGCAGTCAGGCACGGGACCCTTGGATTCGTCCACCTCCAGTGCGAGGTGGATCCCCCCCCGGAGGTCGAGGCCGAGGCTGATCGGCACCTGCCGCACCGTCGTGTCCTTCATGCGACCGTTTCCCGCATCGTACACGCGCTGCGTGACGTTGCGGGGAACAAGCGCGAACACCGACACTGCCGCCAAGGCACCGATCACGATGAGCCGCGTCCGAATCGTCATAGCTTCCCTACTGGTTGAGGCTCACCCGCGCCGCCTGCCGGTCGCGCTCCAGCTGCGCCACCAGGGCCTCGCGGGAAGGAAACGCCTGCACATCGCGCAGGCGCTGCACCCACTCCACTCGCACCGTCTCGCCGTACAGCTCGCCGGCGAAGTCGAACACATGCACCTCGAGGGTCCGCCCCTGTTCCGCGAAGGTGGGCCGCGGTCCCTGGTTCATCATCCCGCCATAGCGCGTTCCGCGCCACCACACCCAGACGCCATATACCCCATCGGGCGGGAGCAGCTTGCGTGCGTCGGGCGGCGCCAGGTTGAGCGTCGGCACGCCGATCGTCCGCCCCCGCCCCGCCCCCGGCACCACCTGGCCGCGCAGGCCGTACGGCCGCCCTAACCAGCGTGCGGCTCCGGCCAGATCGCCGTGGGCCACCGCGGCCCGGATCAGGGTTGAAGAAACCGGCTGGCCGTCCTCCCGGACCGCGTCAACCACTGCGACGTCAAACCCTTCGGCCGCCCCGAGCCGCCGCACCAGGGCCTCGTCACCCGAGCGGCCGCGCCCAAAGACGTGGTCGTAGCCGATCACCAGCAGTTTCAGCGCCTGCTCGGCCCTGAGCCCCCGGATGAACTCCTCGGGGCTCTGCTGCGCTACTGCGCGGGTGAACGGCAGCACCACCACGCGATCCAACCCCGCACCGGCAAGCAACTCTCGCTTCTCATCCGGCAGCGTGAGCAGTTTCGGCGCCGCCGCCGGGTTCACGACCTCGAGCGGATGGGGGTCGCACAGCACCAGCACGCTCGTGAGCCCCCGGTCCCGCGCTCGCGCGACCACCTCGGCCAACACCCGCTGATGGCCGCGATGCAGGCCGTCGAACGTCCCCACCGTGACGACCGCGCCGCTCATGCGTCGGTCACCACGACGCGGGGCTTCAGCATTTCCCCCTCGACTTCAGCGACCGCCAATAGCTCAGCGCCTGCGAAAAGCGCTACCGGGTCCCGGGCATCCCGTACTGGGTCGCGCGCGATCGGCCGCCCGTGCACCACGGCGTCCCGCTCGTCCGCCGTCACCTCGCGCCGCGGAAGATGCGCCACGAGCACCGCCGCGTCCCGCAGATCCGCCGCCGCGACCGCGTCAGGTGCGACCGCCTCCGCCAACCGCAGCGGTCCTACCGCCGTACGCCGCAGCGTCACGAGGTGCCCGCCGCAGCCGAGTGCCGCGCCCACGTCCCGGGCCAGGCTGCGCAGGTATGTCCCGCCGCCGACGGTGGCGCGGAAGGCGGCGTCCGGGGCCGTGTAGTCGACCAGCTCGAGCGTTTCGATCTCCACGCGTCGCGCCGCCGGCTCGACGACTTCGCCGCGGCGCGCCCGCCGGTACGCCCGCTCGCCCGCGATCTTGACGGCCGAGTACGCCGGCGGTCGCTGCTCGTACCCGCCGCGGAACTGCGCCAGCGCGGCGCCGAGCTGCTGCGCCGTGACGTCCACCGTCTCTGTCTTCAGCACAGCGCCTGTCGCATCGTCGGTGTCGGTCGTGACGCCGAGCCGGATCACACCCTCATACGCTTTTGTCCAACCCGCGGCGAACGTCGCCAGGCGCGTCGCCCGCCCCACGACCACCACCAGCAGTCCCTCGGCGAAGGGATCGAGCGTGCCCAGGTGCCCGACCCGTTGCTCCCCCAAGGCGCGCCGCACCATGTCCACGACGTCGTGGGAGGTGGGGCCCGCCGGCTTGGCCACCGGGATCAATCCTCCGCCCGTCAGTCGTCCGACTCCTTGAGCTCCTTCAGGACGCGGTCGATCCGTTGCGCATGCTCGATGCCGCGGTCCAGATGGAAGTGCAACTCCGGGCTGGTGCGCAGGCGGAGCTCCTGCGACAGCTGAGCGCGCAGGTAGCGCGCGGCGCTTCCCAGCCCTTCGAGGCTCTTTTCCTTCTCTTCATCCGTGCCCATGACGCTCACGCGGACGTTGGCGTGTGTGAGGTCGGGGGACACCTCGACCCCCGTGACCGTGACGAACCCGATGCGCGGATCGCGCACGTCCCCGGTGAGGAACGCGCCCACGACCTGCCGGATCAGCTCTCCCACGCGCTCAGGGCGGTGGCTGGGACGCTTCATGTCAGAGATAGCTCGTGCTCGTGTCCACGATACGGGCGCCGTCCGCGCCGGCGACCAGCCGGTCCGCCTCCCGCAGCACGCTCTCGGCGTGGCGCCGATCGGTGCTCACCACGGAGGCGGTGAGCTCGGCCCGTTGCCACAACTCCTGATGCGCCGTCTCGGCGACCGACACGTTGAACCGGTGGTGCAACCGGTCTTTGAGACTCTTCAGCACCGCGCGCTTGTCCTTGAGCGACTGGCAGGCGGCCAGGTGCAGCTCCCAAACGATCACCCCGACGATCACGGGAGGCTCAGGCGCTGAGGGACCGGGCGACCTCCTCGATGCGATAGGCCTCGACGAGGTCACCGACCTTGATGTCGTTGAAGTTCTCGACGCCAATCCCGCACTCGAAGCCCTCGCGCACCTCGCGGACGTCCTCTTTGAATCGCTTCAATGACGACAAAGTCCCGTCGTACACCTCGACCCCGTCGCGCACGACCCGGACGCGTCCGGCGCGCGGGATCACGCCGCTCTTCACGAAGCTCCCCCCGATAGTGCCGATCTTGGCGATCTTGAACAGTTGGCGAATCTCCGCCTCCCCCACGATCACTTCCTTCTTTTCGGGGGCGAGCAGGCCCTCCATGGCCGCCTTCACCTCTTCCACCGCCTCGTAGATGATGCGGTAGGTCCGGATCTCCACGCGTTCGCGATCCGCCGCGGCGCGCGCGTTGGAGTCGGGGCGCACGTGGAAGCCCACGATGATTGCGCCGGACGCCTTAGCGAGCAGCACGTCGGACTCGGTGATCGCGCCGACGCCGCGGTGTACGACCTCGACCTTCACCTCGGCGGTGGACAGCTGGGCGAGCGCATCGGCCAAGGCCTCGGCCGGGCCGCCCTGGTCGGCCTTGATGATGATGCGCAGGCTGGCGGCGCCCCCCGAGGCGCGCTCCGCCATGAAGTCCTCGAGCGTCTTCACGCGGCCCGAGCGGCGGTGCTGCGCCTCGCGCTCGAGGCGCTGGCGCTTCTGCGCGATGTCGCGTGCTTCCGCCGCATCCGCCATCGCCAGGAACGTGTCGCCGGCTTCAGGCACGCCTTCGAACCCGAGGATCTGCACGGGCGTGGAGGGACCGGCTGCCGTCACCGCTCCGCCGCGCTCGTCATACATCGCACGGACCCGCCCCGAGTACTGACCGCAGATGAAGTCGTCGCCCACGTGCAGCGTGCCGTTCTGGACCAGGATGGTCGCGAGCGCGCCCTTCCCCGGATCGAGCGACGCTTCGAGCACGGTGCCCGACGCGCGGCGGTCGGGGTTCGCCTTGCGGTCGAGCAGCTCCGCCTGCAACAGGATCTGGTCCAGCAGCGTGTCGATCCCCGTGCCCTTCTTGGCCGAGATCGCCGTGGACAGCGTGGTGCCGCCGAATTCTTCCAACACGACGCCGTGGGCGAGCAGGTCCTGCTTCACCTTCTGCACGTTGGCCGTGGGCAGGTCGATCTTGTTGATCGCCACGACCAGCGGCACGCCCGCGTTCTTGGCGTGCGAAATCGCTTCGATCGTCTGCGGCATAATCGCGTCGTCCGCCGCCACCACCAGGACGACGATGTCGGTCACCTGCGCGCCGCGGGCGCGCATCGCGGTGAACGCCTCGTGGCCCGGCGTGTCGAGGAAGGTGATGTGGCGGCCGTCCTTCAGGGTGACCTGATAGGCGCCGATGTGCTGCGTGATGCCCCCCGCCTCGCCGGCGACGACGTTGGTCTTGCGCACGTAGTCGAGCAGCGACGTCTTGCCGTGGTCGACGTGGCCCATGATGGTCACCACCGGGGGTCTGGGCTTCAGGGTTTCCGCGGCGTCGGTCGCCTGCACGGTCCCCGCGCTGGCGTACCCCTCTTCCTTGGCCGCCTGGAACCCGAACGACGACGCGATCAACTCGATCATGTCGAAGTCGAGCCGCTGGTTGATGGTCACCATCTGCCCCATCTCCTTGAAGGCAAAGGTGACGATCTGGGTCGGCGGAACCTTGAGGATGTTGGCGAGCTCGCTGACGGTGATGAACTCCGTCACGCGCACCAGCGTCTTCTCGCGCTCTTTCTCCTCGCGCCGCTTCTCTTCCTGTACTTCGCGGAAGCTCGGCCCCTCCTCGCGCCGGTGAACGCCCTTGCGGCCGACGGGACCCTTGATGGTGGCCAGCGTGCGCGAGATGTTCTGCGCCACCGCTTCCTGGTCGACCATCGACTTCTTGCCTTTCTTGCGCTTCTTGCCGCCCTTGTCGCGGCGGCGCTCGTCGACCGGCTGCGCGCCGGGGGCGGCAGAGGCGACTGGGCGCGGCGGCACCGGGCTCGAGGGGGTGGCGCTCGCTACCGGGCGAGGCCGTACCGGGGTCGGGATGAACGGCCGGGGCGGCATGGGTAGTGGCACACTGGGCGCGGTGGGAGGCGGCGCCGTCTCGACTGCCGTCTCGGTCGAGGCGGCGGGCGCGAGGTCCTTGAACAGCGCGGCCGCCCGCTCTTCGAGCGACGCGGCCGGGCGTTCCTCTTCCTGCTGGCGCGCGGCGGCCTCGAGGGCCAGGCGCGCCTGCTCGGCTTCGGCAGCGGCCACGGCGGCGACTTCGGCGGCCGCGGCATCGGCGGCCGCGACTTCCGCGGCCGTGCGCCGGCGGCGCATCGGACGCGCCTCGACCGCCACGGGGACCGGCTCCGGTTCGGCAGCCTTCGCCGCGCGGCGGCGCTTGGGAGGCGCCGCGGGTTCCTTCTGCTTACGCTTTTCCCGCTCCCAGCGCGCGCGCATCAGCGCCACCTGCTCGTCCTTGAGGGGCGTGAGGTGACTGCGCACAAAGATATCCAGCTCCTTGAGCATGCTCATGAGCTGTTCGCTGGAGATGCCGAACTCGGCTGCTAAGTCATGAATCCGCGTATTCGCCACTCACTCCTCCGTCAATGCCGTCAAACCGCGGGCCAGCGCCCGATCCTCCACGCCGACCGCCTGCACCGGCGGCCGGCCGAGCTTGGTGCCCAGCTGCGCCGCTTCCGGCCCCGCTACGAGGGGCACGCCCTTTGCCTGTGCCAGCCGGGTGACTTTGTCGTGCGTCCGTTCGCTCGCATCCGCGGCGACCACCACGCACGCCAGTTTGCCCCGCTGTAATCCTGCCCGCACACCCGCCACGCCGATTACGACCCGCCCCGCCCGCAGTCCCAGGCCCAGCAAGCGGGTCACGCCTTCCTTCACGCGGCGGCGGGCGGCGTGGGGGGCGCGGGCGGCGCGGGCGGCGCGGGCGGCGCGCCCTCCGGCTCCTCGTCCTCGCCGCCGTCCTCGGTCATCTCATTGAGGAACGCCATCAGCTTGTCGGCGATGTCGGGCGTCATCCCGGGCAGCTGGTCGACTTCCTCGCGCTCCAAGTCGAGGATGTCCTGCAGCGTCTTCTTGCCCGCCTGCTCCAGCACCGCCACGAGCTCGGTCGGCAGCCCCTTCATCTCCGTGAGCGCCACGTCGGTGACGCCCTTATCCGCGGCGGGCAGCGGCGCGAACAGCGGCCCTTCCCCGCCGCGCTCCAGCCATTCGCGGCTCGAGTAGAGATCGATCTTCCAGCCGGTCAGCTCGGACGCCAGCCGCACGTTCTGTCCGTTGCGGCCGATGGCGAGGGACAGCTGATCCTCGTCCACGATCGCCTGAATGGTCTTGGTGTCGGGGTCGGAAAACACGCGCGCCACCCGGGCCGGCGCGAGCGCCAGCTTGGCGAAGCGCTCGGGATCCGACGACCACGGCACGATGTCGATGCGCTCACCGTTCAGCTCGTTCACCACCGCCTGCACGCGCGAGCCCTTGAGTCCCACGCACGCGCCCACCGGATCGATCGAGTCGTCACGCGAGGAGACGGCGATCTTGGTCCGGCTCCCCGCCTCGCGGGCGGTGGCGCGGATATCGACGATCTGCTGCTGAATTTCGGGGACCTCGAGCTTGAAGAGCGCTTTCACGAACAGGGGGTCGGCGCGCGACAGGATGAGGCGCGGCCCCTTGGGTGTCTCTTCAATCCTTTTCAAGACGGCGCGGATCGTATCGCCCTGATGGAAGTGCTCGCGGTGGTTCTGGTCGCGGTAGGGGATGATCGCTTCCGCTTCCCGGAACTTGTTGAGCATCACCACGATCTTGCCGCGCTCGATCTGCTGCACTTCCCCGGAGAGCAGGTCACCGACCTTGTCGGCGAACTCTTCGCGGATGCGGCTGCGCTCGCCCTCGCGGACGCGCTGGATGATGCGCTGCTTCGCGGCCTGCACCGCGGTCCGGCCGAACTGGTCGAACGGGACCTCTTCCTCCAGCACGTCGCCGGGCTGGAACTCGGGATCCTCGAAGCGCGCCTCTTCGAGCGCGACCTGGGTGCCCGGATCTTCGACGGTCTCGACGACGGTCTTGAGGACGACGATGCGGATCGTCCCCTTCATTTCGTCGATGCCGATCTCCGACCGCACGTTGGGCCCATAGCGCTTCACCAGGGCGGCGTGGAGGCCGTCCTTGAGCAGATCAATCAGCTCGCTGCGCTCGAGCTGCTTGGTGTTGGTCAGTTCCTTGATTGCCGAGACTACGTCAGTGGCGTTGGCCATTCAGTCCTCATTCTTCAGGCAGCTGTAGCAGCCGGGCTTCCTTGAGCTCGGCGAGCCGGTATTCCAGCGCCGGCTTGCCCTCAGGCTCGAGCACCACGGTCTCCGCGGTCGGAACCGCGACGATCCGGGCCCGCACCCGCCCCATCCCCGCCAGTCTCACATTGACCTCGCGGCCCACGAACCGGAGCCAGTGGCGGTGCCAGCGCACCGGCCGCTCGATCCCCGGGCTCGAGACTTCGAGCACGTAGCGGTTCCCCAGTGGACCGCCGGCGCCCTCGTCCAACCACGCCTCGAGGGCCCGGCTGGCGGCGGCGCAGTCGTCCACCGTCACCCCTCGATATGCAGGGGGAGGCGTGTCGATGCGGACTTGGACCAGCGGCCGGTTCGGCGTGCCGCCGATGCGAAGGTCGGCCAGGTCGAACCCCAGCGCTTCAAGCCGGGTGCGGAAGGCCTCTACCAAGCTGTCAGAAAGCATAGAAAAAAAAGCGCGGGCCGAACTTCGCCCGCTGCAGACGGGAATGTAGCCGAAGCTAGAGTGGTGTCAAGCTTTAGGCCGCCCGAGATAGGCCACCATCCGCCCGTCGCGCCCGCCGGAGGCGCGGTGGGAGAAGAAGCGGTCGCGATCGTGCGCGCTGCACCAGGGAGAAACGGACACGTCTTCGATGCCCAGCTCTCGCGCCTGGCGCGCCAAGATCGCGCGCAGGTCGAGCGGGACGGGAGCCGCGCTCACGGGCAGACCGAAGCACGTGGCGACTTCAGAACCTACTTCATAGCACGTGCCGCAAATACCTACGCCACAGTGCATTACAATATCGCTGCCCTTCGCGAATCCCCGCCACTTTAAGAGCTCCACCCCGCGCCCAAGCACGCCGGCAGCGGCTCCGCGCCATCCCGCGTGGAGCAATGCGACCGCGCCCTTCTCGGGCACCGCGAGGTACACCGGGATGCAGTCGGCGACGGTGACGGTGAGTAGCGCACCGCGGTCGCTGGTGGCGTGACCGTCGAGCCCGTCGAGCACGAGCCACCCTTCGGGCAGCGCCTCGTGCCACTGCACGGCCGCGCCGTGCACCTGATGGCTCAAGACGAGCGTGGGAAACCGCGGCTCGAAGGCGGCGCGAAAGGCGCGCCAGCGGCTGAAGACGTGGCCCACCGGCTCGTCGCTCCAGAGGCCGAGACTGAACGGGGTGGCGCCGACGCCGCGGGTCGTGACGCCGGCGACGAGGCCGTAGCGCGCCGCCCAGTCCGCAAGCTCGACGCGCGGGACAGCCGCGTCGCCGATTGGCGCTTCGGCGAACGCTCTATCGGTCGTTGTCGCGACGCTCAATCTGTGCCCCCAAAGCGCGCAGCCGCTCGTCGATGCGCTCGTAGCCACGCTCGATCTGGCCGATGTTATGGATCACGGAGTCGCCCTGCGCCGCGAGCGCGGCGAGCAGCATCGCCATGCCGGCGCGGATGTCGGGACTCTCGACCACCTGCCCGCGCAGCGGCGAGGGCCCCGCGATCACTGCGCGGTGCGGATCGCACAACACGATGCGCGCGCCCATCCCGATCAGCTTGTCCACGAAAAACAACCGCGACTCGAACAGCTTCTCGAACACCAGCAGCAGTCCCTCGCATTGCGACGCGACGACGATCGCGATCGACATCAGGTCGGCCGGGAACGCGGGCCAGGGTCCGTCCTCGAGCTTGGGGACGTGCCCGCCCAGGTCGGGCCGGATGCGGCGCTCCTGATCGGCGTCCACCACCAGCTGCGTGCCGTCGAGCCGGGGCCGCACACCGAGGCGCTCGAACGCCAGCAGCGTGGACCGCAGGTCGTCGCCGCGCACGCCGTCGATCGTGACGGCGCCGTTCGTGACGGCGGCGAGTCCGATGAACGACCCGATCTCGATGTGGTCGGGGCCGATCGTATACGGGGCGGCGTGCAGCGCCGTGCCGCCTTCGACCGTGAGGGCGTTGCTGCCGATCCCGTCGATCTTCGCGCCCAGGGCGATGAGGAAGCGCGCCAGGTCCTGGACGTGCGGCTCCGACGCCGCGTTGCGCAGCACCGTCGTGCCGCGCGCGGCCACGGCGGCCATGAGCGCGTTCTCGGTCCCCGTGACGCTCGGCTCATCGAGAAAGATGTCGGCGCCGGTGAGTTTTCCTTCGAGCTTGTACGTGTCGCCCACCGTGATGTCCGCGCCCAGCCGCTCGAGGGCGAGGAAATGCGTGTCCACGCGCCGGCGACCGATGACATCACCACCCGGTGGCGGCAGACTGACGCGTCCGAAGCGCGCCAGCATCGGCCCCGCGAGCAGGATCGACGCGCGGATCTTGGCGGAGAGCTTGGGGTCGAGCGCGCGCGGCTCCGCCTTGGTCGTATCGACGGTGACGGCATTGGGCCCGTCCCACGTCACGGTCGCGCCGAGATGCTCGAGCAACGCGAGCATCGTTTCGACGTCGCGAATGTGCGGAACGTTGTCGATCGGGCAGGGCCCGTCGGCGAGGAGAGTGGCCGCGAGGATCGGAAGCGCCGCGTTCTTATTGCCGGCGGGGCGGATCGTGCCTTTGAGCGCGCGCCCGCCCGTGACGGAGAACGACGGTGGCATAGGTCTGCGCAAGCTACGGCGCCGCTTGCGCCGGCGTCAAGCGTTCGCGAACGTTCGCCCTCGTGAATCCCGTCCTCGCGCTGGCGCTGCTCCTGGCGGCCGGCCTCGCCGCGACGCACCTGTCATTGCCCCGCCTGCGTCAGCACCTGTCCCTCCACTTGAGTGTGGCGGGCGGCGCGCCGCTCGTCCTCGCCGGCCTGCTGTTGGGTCCGGGGCTCGGCGTCCTCGATCCCACCGCGCTGCGGGCGCTCGCCCCCGTCACGGCGCTCGCGATCGGCTGGATCGGCGCGGGTTTCGGCGCCCAGCTCGAGTGGCGGTTTGCGCGCCGCATCCCGCGCCGCGTGTGGGGCCTCGCGGCACTCCAGGCCGGGGTCATCCTCCTGGTCACCGTCCTCACCGCCTGGCTCCTCGCCCGCGCGGTGCCCGCGCTGGCCTCCGCCTGGCGACCCAGACTCCCCGCGCTGCTCACGCTCGCCGCGGCAGCCATCGTGTCCGGTCCCAGCGCCGTCGCCCTCGTCGCGCGGACGGTGGGCGTGCGCCGCTCGCTGACGCGCGCGTTTGCGCGCGCCGCGGTGCTCGACACCGCGTTGGGCGGGCTCGTGTTCGCGCTCGCGCTCGCCCTCTACCACCCACGCCAGCCATTCGCCGGGGGGGGCGTCGCGCTCGCGTGGGCGTACTGGGTCGCGATCGCCGTGGTATCGAGCGGCGGGGTCGGCGTGCTGTTCCTCTGGCTGTCGCGCCTGAGAACGGATACGAGCGCACTGGGGCTCGACCTGCTCGGCGTCATCCTCTGCGGCTCGGGGCTCGGGTACGCGGCCGAGGTGTCGCCGTTCGTCGTGTGTGCTCTGGCGACGGCGCTGATCGTGAACCTGTCGCCGCACCGGCGCCGCGTGCAGGCGCTACTCGCGGCGTGGGATCCTCCCATCTATGCCGTCTTCCTCATCCTGGCCGGAGCGCTGGTCGACCTGCCGACGGCGTGGCTCCTGCCGGCGGCGCTGCTGCTCGGCGCGATCCGTCTGGCAGCGCGCTGGGTCGCGGCCCGCTACCTGCGGCCGAGCGTCGGGCTGGCGACGGTGGCGCAGGGGGGAGTGGCGTTGGCGATCGCCCTGAGCTTCACCCTCATCTATTCAGGCTCGGCGGCACCGGGGAGGGGGGGAGGATCAGTCTTTACGACCGTGCTCATCGCGGTGGCATTAGCGCAGGCGTTCGCCGCTCGCGCGATGGCTCTGGCGCTGCGCCCGGCGCCCGTCGAGGTTAGGTAAATGTTTCCCACCTGGGTGGGCGTCGTCTCGGCCCTCAGCCTCGCGATCATCGCCCTCGCGGCCATTGTCGTCGCCGTGGCATCGGTGGTGTCGGCCCTGGGCATTCGCACCTTCACGCGGGCGCTGGAGCAGATCGCTGGGCCCGCCATCCAAGACGTGCGCCAGTTGATCGGCACCATCAAGGGGGAGGCCGACGCCCTGGTCGGGACTTCACGCGAGATCCGGTTGCGGATCATGCGTGCCGCCGACGCCGCGGAGCATCGCCTCTCCGATCTGGATGCGCTGGTCGAGGTGGTGCAGGATGAGATGGAGGATACGGTCGTAGATGCCGCCGCGACGTTGCGCAACGTGCGGCGCGGGTTGTCCCTCTGGCAGTGGGGTCGTAAAGTCTTGAAGGGCAAGAAGAAACGCAAGTGAAACTGGTGGCCGCCGCCGCGCTGCTCGCCGTGCTGGCCCTGGTCCTCTTTCCCGGCGTGGCGCACGCCTGGACGCCGGGGACGCACATCTTTCTAGGCGAGTCGGTGCTCGCCAACCTGCACCAGCTCCCCGCTACGGTCACCGACCTGCTGCGTGCCTTCCCGTACGACTTCCTGTACGGCAACATCGCCGCCGACACCTCGATCGCGAAGAAATACGCGCCGGTCGGCCGGCATTGTCACGCGTGGCACGTCGGCCAGGAGATCTTCGACCAGGCCCCGACCGATCCGCTGCGCGCCTTCGGGCTCGGCTACCTCTCGCACCTCGCCGCCGATGCGGTGGCGCACAACTTTTTCGTGCCGCGCCAGCTGGTCCTCACCTCGACCACCGCCGCTCTCGGTCATTCGTATTGGGAGAGCCGCTTCGAGACGCACCTGGGCGATGCCTATGCCCGCGAGGCACGCGACGTGATCCTGCAGGATCACACCCAGAGCGACACGCATCTCGACGGCATCCTGTCGCCGACGCTGTTCAGCGTGCGCACCAGCCGCCGCCTGTTCCGCGGCATGGTGCATCTCACCGAGAGCCAGAGCTGGCAGTGGGCGTTTCAGATGATCGCCGACAACAGCCGCTGGGACCTGCCCGACTCCGACGTGGAGCGGCACATGGCGGTCGCCTTCGAGTACGTGATGGAAATGTTGGGTCAGAAAGACGCCGCCGCGCGGCGCCTCGATCCGGCGGGCGAGCAGGCGTTACGGCTCGCCAAGCGGATGCGGCGCCAGGCGCTGCACGAAGGCGCGCGCCACGAGCCCGAACGGATGGAAGAGACGGCGGAGCAGCAGTTCGGCCTGCCGCAGCCGTCGCTCGACTACTGGTACGCCTCCGGAGCGCAACGGCCGTGGAGGGATCGCTAGGGCGCGAGCTTCTCCTCGAGCACCCGCTGCGCCAGTTTCGGATCGGCCTTCCCCTTCGACGCCTTCATCACCTGTCCCACGAAGAACGCCATCAGCTTGGTCTCGCCGCTCTTGTAACGGCCGACTTCGTTGGCGTGGGTGCCCAGCACTTCGGACACCCAGCCGGCCACGGCGGTGGGATCCGCCACCTGAATGACGCCGAGCGCCTCCGCGATGGTGCGCGGATCGCCGCCGCGATTCGCCAGCTCACCGAACACGCGCTTCGCCGCCTGGTGGGACAGCGTGCCGCCCTTCACGAGCCCGATCAACTGCGCGAGCGCCGCGGCCGGCACCCGCAGCGCCTCGGCGTGATCCTTCGCATCGGCCAGCACTTCACCCATCACCCAGTTTGCCGCCGCCTTGGCCTCAGCGCCGGCGTGGACGACGCCCTCGTAGTAGTCCGCCACGGCCCGGCCCGCGGTCAACACGGCGGCGTCCTGCCGCGGCAGCCCGTACTGAGCCACGAAGCGCTCGCGCTTCGACGCGGGGAGCTCGGGGAGGAGGCTCTGCTGCTCGGCCACGAACTCGGGTGTCAGGACGAGCGGCGGCAGGTCGGGCTCCGGGAAGTAACGGTAGTCGTGGCTCTCTTCCTTCGAGCGCTGCGGCCGGACGGCGTTGTCCTTCGAGTCGTACAGCATCGTCTGCTGCGCGATGGCGCCTCCCGCCTCGAGCGCGGCGACCTGACGCTCGCGCTCCACCCCCAGCGCCTTCTCGACGTAGGCGAACGAATTGATGTTCTTGACTTCGGTCTTGACGCCCAGCGCGCTCTCGCCCGCCCGGCGCACCGACACGTTGGCATCGACGCGCAGGCTTCCCTTTTCCATGTCGCAGTCGGAGACCCCGATGTACTCGAGCACCTGCTTCAACGTCTGCAAGTACGCACGAGCCTCTTGCGGAGAACGAAAGTCCGGGCCCGTGACGATCTCGATGAGCGGGACGCCGGCGCGGTTCAGGTCCACGGCAGTGGCCTTCGGGAACCGGTCGTGCAGCGACTTGCCGGCGTCTTCCTCGACGTGGAGGCGCACGATCGTCGCCGTGACGAGCCCGCGCTCCGGCGCCAGGAAGGAGAGCGATCCCTGGGTCGCGAGCGGCTGCTCGAACTGCGAGATCTGGTAGCCCTTGGGCAGATCGGGATAGAAGTAATTCTTCCGCGCGAAGATGCTCTTGGCATGGACCGTGCATCCCAGAGCGAGCGCGGCGCGCACCGCGAGCTTCAGCGCCTCCCCGTTGGGCGCGGGGAGTGCGCCGGGGAGTCCGAGACACACAGGGCAGATGTGCGTGTTGGGAGCCGCGCCGAATGCCGCCGAGCAGCCGCAGAACATCTTCGAGAGCGTACGCAGCTGCACGTGCGTCTCGAGCCCGATGACCGTTTCCCAGCCCCCCCCGCCCCCCCCCACTAGGCTTCCTCAGTCGCGGGCACGGCGCGCTCCAGCGCGTATGCCGCTTCGAGCATTTCGTCTTCGAGGAACGCCTGCCCGATGAACTGGCCGCCCACCGGCAGCCCCTTCACGCGGCCGACGGGCAGCGAGATCGCCGGCAGCCCGGCCAGGTTGGCGGTGACGGTGAAGATGTCCGACAGATACATCGCAACAGGATCGGCAAGCTTCTCTCCGGCCTTGAAGGCGGGAGTCGGCGTGGTGGGTGTGAAGAGGAGATCGACGCCGCGGTCGAAGGCGTTGCGGAAGTCCTGGGCGATGAGCGCCCGCATCTGCTGCGCCCGGCGGTAGTAGGCGTCGTAGTATCCGGCCGAGAGCACGTAGGTACCCACCAGGATACGGCGCCGCACCTCGGGGCCGAAGCCCTCGCCTCGAGTGCGCCGGTACAGGGTCCGCAGGTCGGTCGCGCCATCGGCGCGCGGGCCGAAGCGTACGCCGTCGAAGCGCGCCAGGTTGGACGACGCTTCGGCCGGCGCGATCACGTAATAGGTCGGGACGGCGTACTGCGTGTGCGGCAGCGACACCTCGCGCACCGCCGCGCCCTGCTCCTTCATGAGACGGACCGCCCGATCGCACGCCCGCCGCACGGCCGGATCGAGGTCGGGTGGGAAGTACTCGCGCGGCAGCCCGATCACGAATCCCTGGAGCGACTCCGGCACCGTGGGGAGCCGCAGGGGATCGCGGTCTTCGCAGGTCGCGTCCTTGGGATCGCGCCCGCTGATCACCGACAGCACCCGAGCCGCGTCGTGGACGCTGCGCCCAAAGGCGCCGATCTGATCGAGCGACGAACCAAACGCGACGAGCCCGTAGCGGCTGACGCGCCCATAGGTGGGCTTGATGCCGACCACGCCGCAAAACGACGCCGGCTGGCGGACCGAGCCGCCCGTCTCCGAGCCGAGCGCGGCCGGCACGGCCCCCGCGGCGACGAGCGCGGCCGAGCCACCGGATGAGCCCCCCGGCACGCGGGCCTTGTCGAGCGGGTGTATGGAGCGACCGTAGGCGGAATGCTCCGTCGACGACCCCATCGCAAACTCGTCGCAGTTCGTCTTACCGGCGATCAGCGCGCCGGCCGCCTTGAGCTTCGCGACGGCGGTCGCCTCGTAGGGGGAGCGATACCCCTCGAGGATCTTCGATCCGCAGGTCGTCGTGAACTCGAGCGTGCAGATGTTGTCTTTCACCGCGACGGGCATGCCGTAGAGCACGCCCGTGGGCCGTGCCGCGAGCGCCTGCTCGGTGAGCGACTTGCGCAGCTCTTTGACCGGCGTGAGCAGCGCGTTCAGCCGCTTGGCCTTCACGAGGCGATCGGCGGCCGCCTTGGCTTCGGTCATTCGAACTGATCCAGTTTCGGCACGACGAAGAATCCGTCCTTGAACGCGGGCGCGAACTTCTCAGGACCGAACGCCAGAGGCCAGGGCTTCACCTCATCGGGCTGGAACCGGATCGCGTCCGGGCCGGGCACGAAGGGTCGCAGGCCGTTGCTCCCCGTCGCGGGGCTGAGCTGGGCTATGTAGTCGAGGATACGCGACATTTGGTCGACGAGGGCGGGCAGCCCGTCCTCCTCGACCTCGAGCTCCGCCAACTGCGCGATGCGCAACACGTCGTCCCGCGTAACACTCATGGACTCTCTCCCCCCCAATCGCGCTCGAGCCCCGCGTAAGCCACGAGCAATTGCTTGGTGCCGATGTCCTGGTCGTCGAACTCGACGGTGACCTTGAGCCCCTTGCCCTGCCCCGCCACGGCGCGCACCACGCCCCCGCCGAACTTGCGGTGGCGGACCCGTTCCCCCTGCACGTAGCGCGGAGCGTCCTGCGACTCTTCTGCGGGCAGCCAGGGTTCCGGGACGGCGCGGAGCGCCGCTCGACGGGCGCGCGGTTCACGAGGCACGCGGTTCCACGAGGGCGTCGTGCTCCGCTCCTCCAACACCTGCGGCGGCACCGCTTCCAGAAACCGCGACGGCTCCGACAGGTCGAGCCGGCCGTTGCGATACCGCGTGCGCGCCCATGAGAGATACAACTTTTCGCGCGCGCGCGTGAGACCCACGTAGCACAATCGTCGTTCCTCTTCCACGCCGCCCGGCTCGGTCACCGTGCGGCTGAGCGGGAACAGTCCGTCCTCGAGCCCGGCGAGCGCCACCACCGACCACTCGAGCCCCTTGGCCATGTGCGCGGTGAGGAGTGTGACGCCCGTCGTGCCCTGCTCCTCGTCCACGGCGGTGACGAGCGCCGCCTGCGTGAGGTACCGCTCCACCGGCGTCCCGTCGCCCTCCGCGGCCAGCTGGGGGTCCTGCACCTCTGCCCACGCCGCCGCGCCGGCGACGAGCTCCCGCACGTTCTCGATCCGCTCGATCCCTTCGGCGCCCTCCTCGGCCAGGTATTGCTCGTAGCCCGTCGCGGTCAGCACGGCCTCCAGCAGCGTCGCGGGATCGGCGTGCCCCGCGGCGTCTCGCAGCCGGTCGATCAACGCCGCCACGCCGGTGAAGGCGTCGCGCACGTTGGGCCGCAGCTCCGCCACGCGCGCCGCCCCCCGCGCGACCTCGAGCAGGGGCTTGTGCCACGCGGCGGCGGCCTGGATCAACATGGAGAGCGACGCGTCCCCGATGCCGCGCCGGGGAACGTTCACCACCCGCAGCAAGGCTTCGTCGTCCGCGGGATTCGCGATCAACCGCAGGTACGCGAGCAGGTCTTTCACTTCGCGGCGCTCATAAAAGCTCACCGCGCCGACGAGCCGGTAGGGGATGCCGCGGAAGCGGAACGCCTCTTCCAGGGGCCGCGACTGGGCATTGGTTCTATAGAGGATGGCCATCCCCTCGTAGGGGATGTCGCCGTCGGCCGCCAGCCGGGAAAACTCGGCCGCGAGCCACTCGGCCTCGTCGCGCTCGTCGGCCGCCGTCAGGAGGATGACGGGGTCGCCGCCTTGTTTCGCCGTGAACAGCGTCTTGCCGAGCCGCTCCGCGTTCTCGGCGATGACGCCGTTGGCGGCGTCCAGGATCACCTGCGTCGAGCGGTAGTTTTGCTCCAGCTTGATCAGGGTCGTACCGGGAAAGTCGTTCTGGAACGCCAGCATGTGGCGCACGTCGGCGCCGCGCCAGCCGTAGATCGCCTGGTCGTCGTCACCCACCGCACAGAGGTTGCCGTGCCGGCGCGCCAGCTGCTTGACGAGCAGGTACTGCGCGGCGTTGGTGTCCTGGAACTCGTCCACCAGGACGTGCTGAAACCGGTCCTGCCAGTACGCGAGCCGCTCGGGGTGTTCGCGGAACAGCGCGAGCGGATGGAGCAGCAGGTCGTCGAAGTCCATCGCGTTCGCCTGCTTCAGAGCGGGCCCGAGCGCCTGAAAGATGTCGGCGGCGACGCGCGCGAGGGGGCTGTCGGCCTGAGCCCCCAGCTCCTCGGGCAGCAGCATCCGGTTTTTGGCGCCCGAGATGACGCCCTGCAGGGCACGGGGCGGATACGCCTTGGGCGACACAAACCGGATCTCGAGCAGCCGCCTGATCAGGGCTTGCTGGTCGTCCACATCGTAGATCGTGAAGTTCGGCCCGAAGCCGAGCAGCGGGGCCTCGCGCCGCAGCAACCGCGCCGAGAGCGAATGAAAGGTGCCGATCCACAGGCCGCGGGGGTCGGCGCCGAGCAGCGCGCCGACGCGGCTGCGCATCTCCCCGGCCGCCTTGTTCGTGAACGTGACGGCGAAGATGCGTGGCGGCGGCACGCCCTGCGTCTTGATGAGGTGCGCGATGCGGGTGGTCAGGACGCGCGTTTTCCCCGACCCCGCGCCGGCGAGGACGAGGAGGGGGCCGCCCGGATGCTCCACCGCCGCCTGTTGCGCGGCGTTGAGAGACAGCGTCATGCGCCGAGGGGGAGCGGAAACTCGAGCACGAACACGGAGCCCGCGCCGCCCTCGCCGGGATGGAAGGAGACCCGGCCGCCGTGCTGTTGCTCGACGATGCGGCGCGCCAGCGCGAGGCCGATCCCCCAACCGCCCGTCTTGCTCGAAGCGCCCGGCTCGAACAGCTGGCCGCGCATCTCCGGCGGCACGCCGGGCCCGTCGTCGGAAACCGCGACACGCGCGCCGCGGTCGGTAGCGTCGACCATCACCTCGATCCGGCCTCCGCGTCCACTGAGCGCGTCGATTGCATTCTTCACGACCACCTCCAGCGCCCACTCGATCAGCACAGGATCCCCCGTCGCGGTCGGTCCCGCTCCGGGCGACACGAGGGTGAGTGACACGGTGTTCGCGAGCGTCGGCAGGCGCGGCCGGAAGTACGCAACGACCCGCTCCGCCACCGTGCCCAGACCCACCGGCTCGCGCCGCGCGGGCCGGCCGATCCGCTCGAATCGTTTTGCCACGCGTTCCAGCCGCTCGGCGTCCGCCTGAAGATGCGCCACCAGCTCGCCACCCGGCGTATCCGGATTCTCCCGCAGGTAATCAATCCAACCCGTGAGGCTCATCAGGGGGGTCCCGAGCTGGTGGGCCGATTCGCGGGCCATCGCCACCCACAGCCGGTCGCGCGCTGCTCCCACCCGCACCCGTACCGCCCACCCCGCCAGCAGGGCGAGGCAGATGAACACGACTGCTTGCAGCGCCGCCAGGCCGGTGAACCGCCGTGCGACGGGGAGGGCGCCGTAGTGAATCGTGCCGAGTCCCGGCTGCACGAGTGGCTCGTTGATGCGATCGAGCTGTGCGATCCAGGCGCGGCGCTCGCCCTCGCCGGCCGAGTCGCCGAAGGGCGCGTTGTCCAGGGCCGTGATGCGACCGGCGGGATCGGTGACGGCGATCGGGATGCCGAGGCGACGCACTTCTTCCGCGAGACCCAGCAGGGCATCGGCGGCGGCTCCCTCACGCGGGTCGTTCAGTCCCGCGAACACGCGGCCGAAGAGACGGCTCGTCTCCCGGGCGTCGTCGCGCAAGTGGCGCGCCACGATCCAGGCGTAGCCTACGGAGAGGGCACCGAACAACAGCGCGAGGCCGACGAGCGCGGCGGGGCCGGCGCGTCGGAGCGTGTCCTTAGCCGCCACCGAACCGGTCGGCGCCGAAGTAGGGCGTGAGCGCCGGCGGCAGCGTGACGGATCCGTCGGGCTGCTGGCGCGTCTCGAGCAGCGCCGCGAGCGTGCGCGGCAGCGCGACACCCGAAGCGTTTAGGGTGTGCACGAACTCGGGCTTCTCGCCCGGGCGTGGGCGGCAACGGATGTTGGCGCGACGCGCCTGGTAGTCGGTGAACGTGCTGGCGCTCGACACTTCGAGCCACTGGCCCACGCCGGGCGCCCACGCTTCGAGGTCGTACGTCTTCGCGCCGGCAAAACCCAGGTCCCCCGCCGCCAGAAGCACGACCCGGTAGGGCAGCTCCAGTCGCCGCAACACTTCCTCGGCATGGCCGGTGAGTGTCTCGTGCTCGGCGGGCGACTCGGCGGCGCGGCAGAAACGTACCAGCTCCACCTTGTCGAACTGATGCACGCGCAACAATCCGCGCGTGTCCTTCCCGGCCGCCCCCGCCTCGCGACGAAAGCAGGGCGTGTACGCGACGTAGCCCCTGGGAAGCGCCGCGCCGTCCAGGATTTCGTCGCGGTGCAGGTTCGTCACCGGCACCTCGGCGGTCGGCACAAGAAACAGGTCGTCGGTCTGGATGCGGTAGGCGTCGTCCTCGAACTTCGGCAGCTGGCCCGTGCCGGTCATAGCGTCGCGCCGCACGACGAACGGCGGCTCGACCTCGACGTAGCCGTGTTCCCGCGTGTGCAGGTCGAGCATAAAGTTGATGAGCGCGCGGGCCAGTCGCGCACCGGCGCCGACCAGCACCGGGAACCCCGAGCCCGCGAGTTTCGCGCCGCGTGCCAGGTCGAGAATGCCGAGCCGCTCGCCGATCTCCCAGTGCGGCTGCCCGCCCTTGGGCGCCGGCGTGCCCCAGGTTCGGACGATGGCGTTGTTGGTCGCGTCGCCGTCGGGGACATCGGGGAGCGGCACGTTGGGGACGAAGAGGCTCTTCGCCTCGAGCACGGTTTCGATCTGGCGTAGCTCGGCCTCGAGCGACGTGATGCGCTCACCCAGTTTCCGGCGCGCCGCCGTCGTGGCCTCCGGCAGGCCCCCCTGCGCTTTCGCCACGAGCGCGTCGGCCTTCGCCGCGTCGTTGCGCTCCGCTTTGAGCTGATCGAGCTGACCCGTGAGCGTGCGGCGCTTCATGTCGAGCGCCTCGATCTCGTCGAGCAGGCGGGTGAGGCTGGCGTCGCCCCGGCGTGCGAGCGCCGCCCGCACCTGAGCGGGCGAGGCGCGCAGCAGCTTCAGGTCAATCACGGCTCAGCGGCTCGGGAGGCCGGGCTCGAGCCCGCGATACCCGCAGTTCTGGTCGACGAGGATCTGGAAGTCGATCTTGCGTGTCGCCGTGTCCACCGCGAGGATCTGCAGCTTGGCGTAGTAGTAGTAGGCCGGCGTGACGGTGATGCTGCATCCGGTGGGAGCCGAGTGGACGATCGCGCGCCCGCCCACTTCGAGCGTCACGGCACTGTCGAGCTGAAAGCCGCCCGTCGGAGCGAAACGGATCGAGTCGAACTCGAGCGGCGTCGCCTGCACGCCCGAGCTGCGCCCCAGCTGCAGCGCGCCGGTCGGCTTCAGCACCGGCCGATTCGCCGAGTCGAGGTCGATCGCGAAATCGAAGGGCCCCCCCTCCTCGATCAACACGGTCGAGCGACCCGCCAGGTCGTAGCCCGATGGCGTGCCGGGGAGCGTGCCGCTCAACGCGTACAGTGAGAAGGTTTCGACCGTGTCGCTGACGGTGGGGCGCAGCAGGCCGAACGGGTCGCCGCACCCTGCGGCCAGGGCGAGGGTCAGGGCGAGGCAAGCGGCCGAAAACGTGAGCAGGGGGCGCATGGGGTGCCCGGAAACTACCCCGCAGCGCCGGAGTGGGTCAACCCACGGTGGCTGCTTGACTTCGCCCCGGCCGAACCCTACGTTGCCCGTCCCTATGGCTACGATCCGCGACGTGGTGGAGGCGCTCAGCCGCCGCACTGGCGTGGACGCCGTCGTCGTCGTCGGGCGCGACGGACTGCCTATCGACTCCCGCACCGCCAACGGCGTGGACGCGGAGAACGTCGCTGCGCTCCTGCCCTCCGTCATCAATCACATGGCCCAGCTGGGCGACGCAGGGGGCCGAGGCGAGTTCGGCACCGGCGTGCTCGAGTTCGGACGCGGTCTGGCGGTCGTCACCGTCTTGAATGCGGACGCACTCCTCGTGGTCCTGGTGCAGCCGGCCACCAACATCGGCGGCCTGCTCTTCGACCTCCGCCGCCACCGCTCGGCCATCGCCGGCCTGCTCTGACCGGGAGCCCGCCGCTTGGCGACCTCCCCGCGGCACCTCCTCGTCGTCGATGACGAGCCGCACATCGGGCTCGTCCTCCGGCCCTATTTGGAGCAATTGGGGTACCGCGTGAGCTTCGCCCGCTCCCTCGCCGAAGCCCGTGCGGCCCTCAAGGGCACGACTCCGGACGGCATGCTGCTCGACTTGCACCTGCCCGACGGGTCGGGACTCGACTTCCTGCGCGACCTGCGCGCCCAGGACGGCACCGCTCGGCTCCCCATCCTCGTGCTGACGGCCGAAGGAGAGGAGCGCGTGCTCCGTGAGGCGCGCCGGCTCGGCGCCGCGCTCGTCACCAAACCCTTCAGCCCGACCAAGCTCAGCCAGCGCATCGCGACCATGTTTGGCGACCTTCCCGCCTCTGAGGACGAGACCGCGTGAGCACCTGGGCGGCGATCCTCGCGGGCGGGTCGGGCACGCGCTTTTGGCCGCTCTCGACCGCCGAGCGGCCCAAGCAACTCCTTCCCCTCGCCGGTGACCGGCCCCTGCTCGCGCAATCGGTGGCACGGCTGCACGGGCTGGTGCCGCCGGAGCGGACCCTCGTCCTCACCGGCCCCTTCCTCGTAGACCGCGTGGCCGCCACGATACCGGAGGTGCCGCGGGGCAACATCTTCGCCGAGCCCCGCGCCGCCTCCACGGCCCCCGCGCTTGCCTGGGCCGCGCACTGGATCGCGAAGCACGATCCCGGCGGCCAGATGCTCTCGCTGCACGCCGATTGGGCCGTGGGTGACGACCGCGCGTTCCGCGCGGCGGCAACGCACGCTCTGGACGTGGCAGCGGAGCACGACGTGCTGGTCACGGTGGGAGTGAAGCCGTCGCGCAGCGAGACCGCCTACGGCTACATCGTCCCCGGCAAGCCCATCGGGAGCGGACGCCGCGTGCAGCGGTTCATCGAGAAGCCGAGTCCCGCGCGGGCGGCGCTGCTGCGGCGCCGCGGCGCGCTGTGGAACACCGGCCTCTTCGCCTGGGGCGTGGCGCGCTTCCTGGGCGAGGCTGGCGCCTACGCGCGCGAGCTCACCGCCGGCTGGGCGGCCCTGTCCGCCGGCGACGTGCCGCGCTTCTTCGCGGCCGTCACGCCCGTCGCCGTCGACGTCGCCGTGCTCGAGCGCACGAAGCGCCTCGCCGTAGTCGCGGGCACCTTTCCGTGGGACGACATCGGCTCGTGGGACGCCTTGTTGCGCATCAGGAAAGCCGACACCCGCGGCAACGTCACCGTCGGCAATGTCACGCTGAGCGACGACGTGCGCCGCTCGGTGATTTGGTCGGAGAACGAGCATCTAGCAGTGGTGGGTGTCCAGGACACCGTCGTCGTCCAGGCAAACGGGCACACGCTGGTCATGCCGACGGGCCAGGCGGAGCGCCTCCGGGCGTTCGTGCGGGAGTTATGAGCCAGGCGCTCTACCTCCTCGATCCCGATCCAGCGCCACCGTGGGCGCCGTTCGCCGGCGTCCGGCCCTTGTGCGAGCTGCGCGCCGGGGCGCACCTCGTGCGCGAGCGGTGGGAAAGCTTCGTCGGTGCCGAGGCGAGCGCGATTTTCGGGCTGCCCCACCTCGCCGGCTTCCCGGAGCCGGGCGTGCCGCCCGTAGAGGCGCGTCGCGCCGTCGCGGGACCCGCCGTGATCGGATCGTCCACCTTCGCGCCGCGCGGACTCGCGCCTCACCTTCCCGACACCGCGGTGCGCCTCACGCACGGCGGGATCACGGTCGGCTGGGCCGTGCCGGCGGGCGCCACGTGGAGCGGGCCCCTGCCCCACGCGCAGGCGGTCGAGGTCGAGGGCGTGGTGCTGCGCGGCGTGTTCGACCTCGTGCCCGCACTCGAGCGGCTGCTCAAAGAAGACCTGCTTGGCTTGCTGGGCGACTCCGACCCGGTGCCCCGCGCGGCGATCGTGATCGGCGACCCGGCGTGCCTCTCGTTGCATGAGGCCGCCGTCGAGCCGGGAGTGATCTTCGATACCACAGGGGGCCCCGTGGTGCTGGAGAGCGGCGTCGAGGTCAAGGCCGGCACCCGGCTCGAGGGCCCGCTGTGGGTCGGAGCCAACACGCGGATCGTGGGCGGTCCGATCCGTAACTCCGCGATCGGTCCCTGGTCGGTGGTGCGCGGCGAGATGGCGACGACCGTATTCCTGGGCTACGCGAACAAGTCCCACGACGGCTTCGTGGGCTGCTCCGTGCTCGGCCGGTGGGTGAATCTCGGCGCGGGGACGATCACGTCGAACCTGAAGAGCACGTACGGACCTGTGCGGCTCGACGTCGCCGGCACGAGGCTCGAGACCGGACTCATGTTCCTCGGCAGTCTGTTCGGCGACCATGCGAAGACCGCCATCGGGAC
>Ga0193723_1000015_pt1 | contig 45466 bp, 42 predicted proteins | sample H2m2metaG_FD_143042 | JGI IMG/M metagenome (GOLD analysis project Ga0193723, IMG submission 143042) | Soil microbial communities from a riparian zone of the East river system, Colorado, United States - H2m2 | ecosystem: Environmental > Terrestrial > Soil > Riparian zone | place: USA: East River...
TGCTCGGGCTCGGCGCGCGGCTGGCGTGGGGCTATGTGCCGGCGGAAGTACTGCACCAGCCCGAGCCCACCAATCCCCTCTCCTTCGTCGTGTCGGCCGGAAGGCAGAAGGGTGTCCGGCCGCTCTCGGCGGTCGTGAGCTCCGAGGGCCTGGTGGGACTAGTCTCGACCGTCGACGCCCAGACGAGCGTCGTGTTGACGTGGGCGCATCCCGAGTTCCGCGCCAGCGCCATCGCGAACGACGGCAGCGTGAGCGGGATCGTCGCGCCGCACGGCGCGGCGGGGCCGGGCGTATGGCTACTCGAGCTGAAAGGGGTGCCCTATCGCCAGCAGGTGGTGGAGGGGACGGTGATCGTCACGTCGGGCCTCGGGGGCGTGTTCCCGCGCGGCATTCCCATCGGCACGGTGGTGGGTCTCGCGGGCGAGGCGAAGGGATGGGAGCGGACCTATCTGGTGCGGCCCGCCATCCATCCTTCTGCACTCTCGCATGTGATGATTCTCACCGCGGCGCGCGGGACGAGCGCGGACCTGCGCGGCGCGTTCCAAGCCGACTCGGTACGCCCGTGAGAAGGACCGACCGCTACCGCTACTGGCTGGTCCTGATCGGTCTCGTCGTGCTGCACTTCACGGTGCGCGAGCGGCTGGGCGGGGACCGCGTCGCGCCCGATTTCCTGCTCCTCGCACTCCTCATATACACGATCCGCGCGCAACCGGGACGGAGCGCGGCAGCCGGATTCGTGATCGGCCTGCTGCGCGACGCGCTCACCCCGGCGAGCTTCGGGGCGGGCGCGCTCGCGCACACGCTGGTGGGGTATCTCTCGTCCTGGGCCAAGGCCGTCTTCTTCGCGGAGAATGTGTTCGTGAACGGCTGTCTCTTTTTTGCCGGCACCTGGTTGCGTAACCTGGTCGTGCTGCTCGCCTCGGGGCGCCTGGGCGGCGCGCAGCTCGGCTGGGAGCTGCTGGTGTGGTCCCCCATGCAGAGCGTGACCACGGCGGCGGTCGGGATCGTCGTGCTGTGGCTGTTCGGCCGCTGGGTCGCGTTCCGGCGGGCGGAGGCGTGAGCACGCTCCACCCCCACCTCCTCGACCGGCGCCTCGGCGCCGTGAAGATGATCGTGTGGCTCGTGCTGGGCATACTGCTGGTCGCATTCTTCCGCACGCAGATCCTGGGGCACGGCAAGTACCAGCTGCAGTCGGAGTCGAACCGGTTGCGGCCGATTCCCCTGCCGGCGCCGCGCGGCCTCATCTTCGATCGCAACGGCAAGGTCCTCGCCGACAACGTCCCCGGCTACACGGTGTCGCTGCTGCCGGGGCCCGCAGCGAATATGCGCGCGACGCTGGCGCGCATCGCGCCGATTGCGCACCTCGATGCCGCCGCCATCCAGCGGGTGCTGCAACGCGCGGCGAAGGCTCCATACCAGCCCGCGCTCGTCATCGCCGATGTCCCGTTCGCGGTGGTCTCGGCGCTGGAAGAGCGGCGGCTCGAGATCCCCGGTCTGCTCATCCAGACCGAGCCCAAACGGTACTATCCCGACAGCACGATCGCCGCGCACCTCGTGGGCTACCTCGGCGAAGTGACGGAGGCGGAGCGCGCCACGCAGCGCTTCAGCGCCGTGCGGCTCGGCGGCCTGGTGGGGAAGGACGGGTTGGAGCGCGAGTACGACGACTCGCTGCGCGGCGCCGACGGCGTGCGGTTGGTGGAGGTGAGCGCGCTCGGCCACCTGGTGCGCGAAGCGGAAGCGGTGCAAACGCTCGCGCCGGTCCCCGGCACCGAGCTGCACACCACGATCGACCTCGACCTGCAGCGCTACATCGCGCAGATCTTCCCGAAGGGCAAGCGCGGCGCCGTGCTGGCCCTCAACCCCAACACGGGCGAGGTGCTCGCGCTGTACAGCGCGCCCGGGTTCGATCCCAACGCATTCGTCGGCGGCGTGTCGGCCGACTACTGGCGCTCCGTCAACGACAACCCCGCCACGCCGCTGCTCGACCGCGCCATCCAGACGCGCTATCCCCCGGGGTCCACCTGGAAGCTCGGCATCGCGGCGATGGCCTTGAAGCGCGGCATCGTCACGTTCCGAAGCCACATGCCGATCCCCTGCCGCGGCGGCCTGCAGTACGGCAACCGCTTCTTTCGGTGCTGGAACGCCCAAGGGCACGGCGACCTGACGCTCACCGAGGCGATCGCCCAGAGCTGCGACGTCTACTTCTACCAACTCGGCATCAAGCTCGGCGTGACGTCGCTCGTCGAGGACGGCAACGAGTGGGGGTTTCGCGGCCGGACCGGCATCGACCTCCCCAGCGAGATCCCATCGGAATTCCCCACGGGCCCCGAGTACTACGACCGGCTGTATGGGGCGCGGCGCTGGACGTCGGCCGTCGCGCTCAACCTGGCGATCGGTCAAGGCGAGAACGCGCAGACGCTCGCGAATGTCGTGCGGCTGTACCAGATGCTGGCGAGCGACGGGCGCGTGCGCGTGCCGTACGTGGTACGCCCGACCCGCACCGGGACGCAACTGTCGCTCGAGCTGACACCCGAACAGATCGCCGGCCTGCGCCAGGCGATGATCGCCGTCGTGGAGCAGGGCACGGCCCGTGGATCGCGGCTCGCGAACCTGCAGATCGCCGGCAAGACCGGGACGGCGCAGAACCCACACGGTCCCGACCACGGCTGGTTCATCGGCTTCGGTCCCGCCGAAAAGCCGGAGATCGTGGTGGGAGCGATCGTCGAGTTCTCCCAGCACGGGACGGCGGTCGCGCCGCTGGTGGCGCGTGCCATCGCGCATTACCTCGGGATCGAGGAGAGCATCGCCGCCACGCTGCGCGTCAGCCTGCCCACCGACTCCGCACCGACGCCGTTCCAGCTGCCCGTGCTGCCGCAGTCCGACTCACTGCCGCCCGACTCGCTGCGGCCGATTCCGCCGCCGGCCGACACCCTGAGCGACACGATCCGTGTTCACCCGCGTCCGCCAACTCGATAGGCCGCTGCTTGCGGCCGTGACGGCGCTCGCCGTCTACGGTCTGGCGACGCTCTATTCAGCCGGCCAGACGGAGGTGCCGACCTTCGTCGCCACGATTTGGCATCGGCAGCTCGTGTGGCTGAGCCTCGGCACCGTCATCGTCTTCCTGATGTTTCGCACCTCGCCACGGATGCTCGAATGGGCTACGCCCTTCGTCTACGGCGTGGCGGTGCTCTTCCTCGCCCTCACGCTGCTGTTCGGCACCGGCGCGGGGACGGCGGCGGGGACGAAATCGTGGATCGCGATCGGCGGACTGCGGCTGGGCCAGCCGGCGGAGCTCGCCAAACTGGCGGTCATCCTGATGCTGTCCCGCTGGCTCGCGGGCCTGCGCGAGCCCCCCGCCTCGCTACGGGATCTGCTCCCACCCTGCGTCATCGCCGGGGTGCCGTGCTTCCTCGTGGCCCTGCAGCCCGATCTGGGGAGCGCGATCGTCTTCGTCGCCATCCTGTTCGCCATGCTCTTCTGGGCGGGGACGAAGCCCTCGCTGCTGCTGTTGCTCGCCTCACCCGCCATCGGGCTGGTGCTCGCGTTCTCGACCGTCGCCTGGGGGATTTGGCTCGCGGTGCTGGGCGGGTTGCTGCTGTGGTGGCGCCCGTACCTGTGGGAAGGGCTCGCCGTCGTGGCGGCGAACGTGGCGATGGGCGTCTTCGCGCTCCCGTTCTGGAACCGGCTCGCTCCCTACCAGCAGAACCGTCTCCTCGCCTTTCTGAATCCCGAGGTCGACCCTCGGGCCACCGGCTGGCACGTGATCCAGTCCAAGGTGGCCGTCGGCTCCGGCGGCCTGCTCGGCAAGGGGTTCACGCTGGGGAGTCAGAAGCGACTGGCGTTCCTGCCGGCGCAGCACACCGACTTCATCTTCTCGGTCGTGGGCGAGGAGCTGGGGTTCGTGGGCGTGGTCGCGGCGTTGGCCTTGTTCGCCGCGCTGCTGTTCATCCTGTTGCGCATCGCCCGCCGCGCCACCGATCCGTTCTCGAGCCTGTGCGTCTTCGGGATCGCAGGAATGCTGTTCACGCACATCGTCGAGAACATCGGGATGACGATCAACCTGATGCCCATCACCGGCATCCCGCTCCCGTTTTTCTCGTACGGCGGATCATTCCTCCTGGCGTGCTCGCTCGGGGTAGGGATCGCGCTGCGCGTTGCGTGGGAGTCGCGCCAGTCCGGCTACGCCGAACTCTGACAACGAGTTAGCGTACTGGGGCTGGCGTCGGCCCTAGGCCGCTCGCAAATTGTCACGCTTCGTGACCGCCCTATGGCACTAATGGCCTGGTTCAAGAAGGAACGGAAGCCTCGCACCTCCGAACGGGTCAAGCTGGAGATTCCAGCTGACGCGTGGGAGAAGTGCGAGGAGTGCGGCCATATCGACATCAAAGAGCGCTTCATCCGGGCGCTCAACGTGTGCCCCAACTGCGGTCACCATCGCCGCATCACGGCCCAGGAGTACATCGACCTCCTGGTGGACGAGGGGTCGTGGCACGAGCTGTTCACGGGGCTCAAGTCGGCCGATCCTCTCAAGTTCGAGAATTATGCCGACCGGCTGAAGACGGCGGTCAAGAAGGCCGGTCCGCTCGATGCCATCCGCACGGGCTACGCGCGCTTGCATGGGACCCCCATCAACCTCGGCGTCATGGATTTCAGTTTCATGGGGGGCTCGATGGGGTCGGTCGTGGGCGAGAAGATCGCGCGCCTGGCGCGCCGCTCGATCGACAAGCGCGTTCCGCTGATCATCGTGTCGGCGTCCGGGGGGGCCCGCATGCAGGAAGGGGTGCTCTCCCTGATGCAGATGGCCAAGACCTCCGTCGTCATCGCGGAGCAGCAGCAGGCCGCGATCCCGTTCATTTCGATCCTCACGAACCCCACGACCGGGGGCGTGTCGGCGTCGTACGCGATGCAGGGCGACGCGATCCTCGCGGAGCCCGGCGCGGTGATCGGCTTCGCCGGACCGCGCGTCATCAAGCAGACGATCGGTCAGGACCTCCCCGAGGGGTTCCAGACTGCGGAGTTCCTTTTGGAGCACGGCATGCTGGACGCCGTGGTGCCGCGTGGTGAGCTCCGGGACAACACCGCGCAGCTGGTGCGCCACATGACCGGTGCGCGGCCGGCGGAGGTCGCCGACTGAAGTTCGCAGCAGCCTGCCAGTTTCTCTTCGAACGCCAAGCCGGCCGCATCAAATGGAGCCTCGGCCCTACCGAGGGTCTGCTCGACGTCCTGGGACATCCCGAACGACATTACCCCGCGATCCATGTAGGCGGCACGAACGGCAAGGGTTCGACCTGCGCGTTCCTTGTCTCCGAATTGCGAGCCCGGGGCCTCCGCGTTGGGCTGTACACGTCGCCCCATCTCGTGTCCCCGTGTGAGCGGATCACCGTGAACGAGGTCCCGGTGAGCGAAGACGCTTTTGCCGAGTGGACCACGCTGCTCAAGCCGCATATCGAGCGCACGGGGGCGAGCTTCTTCGAAGGCACGACCGCGATCGCCTTCGCCGACTTTGCGGCGCGCGGTGTGGACGTCGCCGTGGTCGAAGTGGGCCTGGGTGGGCGGCTCGATGCCACCAATGTGATCACGCCCCTCGTGAGTGTCGTCACGAAGATCGCCCTGGAGCACACCGACTACCTGGGAACGGATCTAAAGGGCATCGCCCGCGAGAAGGCGGGAATCGCCAAGCGCGGCGTGCCGTTCGTGACCGGCGAGCCCGACGCGGAGTTGCGCGCGGAGCTTGCCCGTGAAGCGGAACGCCGCGGCGCCGCCCCGGTGGTCCTCGTGGACACCACCCGGCGACCCGAGCCGGGAACTCGTCTGGGGCTGCGTGGCCCGCATCAGATCGCAAACGCGTGGGTCGCCGGCACCGCGTTGAAGCATCTGCCCGCCTCGGCGGGCCTGCCGGCGGGCCCGCCGATTGGAGAGGAGATCCCCGCGAGCTTCGCGGACGCCTACATCCCCGCACGCTTCGACGTGCGTGGCAAGTGGATCTTCGATGTGGCGCACAACCCCGACGGGATGCAGGTCTTGGTGAACGCCCTGCGGAGTCACCAGGCGCCGCGACCACTGCACGCGCTGGTCGGAATCCGGAGCGACAAGGACTGGCGACCGATGCTGGCGCTGCTGGCTCCCGTGGTGGACCGGCTGGTGTTGACGATGCCGCCGTCGATTCCGATGCTGCAGCGGTGGTCGGTGAGTGACTTCGACGGACTGTCGGACGGCCGGACGGCCGGACGGCCGCCCCAGATCATGCCCGATTTCGATGAGGCACTCAGAGAAATTCAGGACGGCGCGGCGACGGTGTTGGTGACCGGTTCGTTCCACACGGTCGGCGACGCGTTGAGCCGCTTGCCCGGCTTCGCGCCGGTGGGCTAAATTGTTGTGATGCAAGGGAAAGCGCTCCCCGGCTTCCGCGATTTCTACCCTGAAGAACTGGCCCTCAAAAACCACATCTTCGCCACCTGGCGGGGCGTCGCCACCCGCTACGGGTTCGAGGAATACGACGGACCCCCGCTCGAGCCTCTGGACCTGTACACCCAGAAGAGCGGGGATGAGATCGTGCAGCAGCTGTATGCCTTTCGGGACAAGGGCGACCGCGACGTGGCGCTGCGGCCCGAAATGACACCCACGCTGGCCCGGATGGTGGCGGCTCACGCCCAGGCGCTTAAGAAGCCGATCCGCTGGTTCTCGATGCCGCAGCTGTTCCGCTACGAGCGGCAGCAGCGGGGCCGGCTGCGGGAGCATTTCCAGCTCAACATGGACATCATCGGCGAGGCCGGGCCGCTCGCCGACGCCGAGCTGATCGCGGCGGCGATCGACATCATGCGCGCGTTCGGCTTCGGGCCGCAGGATGTGCAGGCCCGGATCTCCGACCGCCGCGTCCTGCGGGCCCTGCTCTTGGGACGGGGCGTGAGCGAAGCACAGCTGCCCGCCGCATTCGGCGTGATCGACAAGAGCGAGCGCGTGCCGCGCGAGGCGCTCGAGGAAATGCTGCAGACGGCCGGCCTGGGGAACCCGGAAGGGCGCGCCGTGCTCGAGATCGCGGGCCTGCGGGGCCTCGATGCCGTCGCCGCGGCGCTGGCCAACGTGAAGGGCGGGGAAGAGGCGGGGGAGCCGCTGCGCACCGCGACCGAGGCGCTTAGGGCGATGGGCCTCGGCGACTTCGTGCAGGTGGACCTGACGATCGTGCGTGGCCTGGCGTACTACACGGGAATTGTGTTCGAGCTGTTCGACAGCGCCAAGAAACTGCGCGCCATCTGCGGCGGCGGGCGCTACGACGATCTCCTGAAGGCGTTGGGCGGACCCGACCTTCCAGCTCTAGGCTTCGGCATGGGAGACGTCGTGCTCGGAGAACTACTGAAGGAGCGGAACGTCGCCCCTAAGGCGTCGACCGAGCTCGGCGCCTTTTTAGTGGCGGTGTCGGCGGACGACGTAGCCACGGTGCTGCGGCTGGCGCACGCGCTGCGCGACCGCGGCATGGCGGTCGAGTACGGCCTGCGACACGCCCCGATCCGGAAGCAGCTCGAGCTGGCGGCCGCGCGGGGCGCGCCCCGCGCGGTGATCATCGGTCCCGAGGAACGCGCCGCCGGCGTTGCGCTGGTGCGCGACCTCAGCGCGGGCACCGAAGGCAACGTGCCCCTGGACAAACTTCTCAACGGATTCTTCGACTGATGGCGCAGGCCCAGAACGCTAAAGCGCAGCGAATCACACCCCGCGCGAAAGACTTCAGCGAGTGGTACGGCGACGTCATCACGCAGGCCGAGCTCGCCGACTACTCGCCGGTGCGCGGCTGCATGGTGATCCGGCCCCACGGGTACCGGCTGTGGGAGCTGATGCAGCGCGCCCTGGACGACATGTTCAAGGCGACGGGGCACCGCAACGCCTACTTCCCGCTGTTCATCCCGATGAGCTTTCTCGCCAAGGAGGCGGAGCACGTCGAGGGGTTCGCCAAGGAAGTGGCGCTGGTCACGCATACGCGATTGAAAGTCACGAATGGCGTCCTGGGGGTGGACCCCGCGTCAGCATTGGAAGAGCCGCTCGTCGTGCGGCCCACCTCGGAGACGATCATCTACGCGATGTTCGCCAAGTGGATCCAGAGTTATCGCGACTTGCCGCTGCTGCTGAACCAGTGGTGCAATGTGGTTCGCTGGGAGATGCGCACGCGACTGTTCCTGCGAACGACGGAGTTTCTGTGGCAGGAGGGGCACACCGCGCACGCCACGGAGTCCGAAGCGGAGCAAGAAGCGCGGCGCATGCTGGGAGTGTATCGCACGTTCCAAGAGCAGTGGATGGCGATGCCCGTGCTCACCGGCCTCAAGACCGACAGCGAGCGGTTCGCGGGCGCGTTGCGGACCTATGCGATTGAAGCGCTGATGCAAGACAACAAGGCGATCCAGGGTGGCACGTCGCACAACCTGGGACAGAACTTCGCCAGGGCCTTCGACGTGAAGTTTCAGACGGCGGCCGGGGGGCTGGACCACGTCTGGAATACGTCGTGGGGCGTCTCGACGAGGATGATCGGCGGCCTCATCATGAGCCATGGGGACGACAACGGGCTGATCTGCCCTCCGAAGCTGGCGCCGGTCCAGGTGGCTATTGTGCCGATCTGGAAGAGTGACGAAGAACGGTCTCAGGTATCGGGTGTCGGGTCTCAGGTGAAGGCAGACCTGGAGAAGGCCGGCTTGCGCGTCGAGCTCGATCTGCGCGACAACGTGAAGCCCGGCGCCAAGTACTTCGACTGGGAGGCGAAGGGTGTTCCCCTACGGCTCGAGATCGGTCCGCGCGACGTGGCGGCGGGGCACACGATGGCGGCCCGGCGTACCGGTGGGAAGGCACCGCTCAAACTCGACGGCATCGTGGCGGCGGTGACCGCCGTGCTGGACGAGATCCAGGCGGGATTGCTCCATGCCGCCCGCGAGCGGCGCGAGGCGAACAGCATCCGCGGCGTCACCAAGGCGCAGTTCCTTGAGTTCATAAACGGGAAGGGCGGGTTCGCCTACGGCGGCTTCTGCGGCCAGGCGGCGTGCGAGGCCGAGATCAAGGAGCAGACGGGCGCCACGATCCGCGTGCTCCCCGATCCCGAGTTTCGGAGCCCCGAGGCGCCCAAGACCTGCATGTGGTGCGGCGAGCCCAGCGTGGCGGAGGCTGTGTGGGCGCAGGCGTACTAGGCATCGACCCAGGACTGCTCCAGGCGATCGCGGATCGCGTCGGAACACCCGCCTACGTCTACAGCGCCAACCTGATCCGCGCGCAGTACCACGCCCTGGACGACGCGCTGCAAGGGATCCGGCACCGCATCTGCTATTCGGTCAAGGCGAACGGCAACCTCGGCGTCCTGCGGGTGCTGAAACAGCTGGGTGCGGGCGCCGATATCGTGTCCGTGGGAGAGTTGCGCCGCGTGCTCGCGGCTGGGTTCGATCCTGACGGCATCGTGTTTTCGGGCGTCGGCAAGACGCCATCCGAGCTGGAAGCAGCGATCCGCGCCAGCGTCGGCTTCATCAACGTCGAATCCACCAGCGAGCTCGACACCCTGTTCGCCGTCGCCAGGAGCCTCGAGAAGCCGGCCAATGTCGGGATCCGCGTGAACCCCGACGTCGCGACGGAGACGCCGCACCCGTACACCCGGACCGGGGAAAAGACCACCAAGTTCGGCGTGCCGTTCGATGAGGTCGTCCTCGTCGCGCAACGCATCGTCAGGGAGCCGCTGCTCAAGCTGCGGGGGCTGGCGATGCACATCGGGTCACAGATTACGGATGTCGGACCCTACCACCGCGGCACCGTGAAGCTGCTCGAGCTGGTGACTGCCTTGCGGGCGTCGGGCATCGACGGCCTCGAGGCGCTGGACGTGGGCGGGGGTCTGGGCGTGCGCTACCACAACGAGAAGGCCCCCACGCCCAAGGCCTTCGCGGAGGCGGTGGTCCCGGCGGTGAAAGCGGCGGGGTTGGGTCTCCTGTGCGAGCCGGGGCGTTACCTGGTCGCGAACGCGGGGGTGCTGCTCACCAAGGTGCTGTACCGCAAGCACGCCGGCGGCAAGGATTTCGTCATCGTCGATGCGGGGATGACCGACTTCGTGCGCCCCAGCCACTACAACGCCCACCACGAGATCGTCCCCCTCAAGGACGGCAAGCGGGGGGAGGAAACCGTCAGCGTGGTCGGACCGATCTGCGAATCGGGCGATTTCCTCGCGCTCGACCGGAAACTCCCCGTCGTCGTGCCGGGGGAAGCCCTCGCGGTGCTCGGCACGGGAGCGTACGGCTTCGTCATGAGCTCCACCTACAACCAGCGACCGCGTCCCCCCGAAGTGCTCGTCGAAGGAGACCGCTACTTCGTGTCGCGGCCGCGCGAGACCCTGGAGGACCTACTGCGCGGCGAGACCGCCGAGCCCACGACCTGGTACAAGGCGTGAACCGGATCCTCATCCTCGATTACGGCTCACAGTTCACGCAGCTGATCGCGCGGCGCATCCGCGAGGCGCACGTCTATTGCGAGATCCACCCGGCCGCCCGCGGTACCGACCTCGCGTTCATCCGACAGTTCGAGCCCAAGGGCATCATCCTTTCCGGCGGGCCGAGCTCCGTGTCCGACCCCGGCGCCCCCACGGCCGACCCCAAGATCCTCGACCTCGGCGTTCCCGTCCTCGGGATCTGCTATGGCATGCAGCTCATCGCGCAGCTCGCGGGCGGCCAGGTCAAGGCGTCGAACGCGCGGGAGTACGGGCGGGCCGACATTGCGGTGAAAAGCGGCGACGGGCTGTTCGCGGGCTTCGACCCGCAGTCGAAGGTCACGGTGTGGGCCAGTCATGGCGACCGAATCGAGCAGCCCCCGCCGGGATTCCGGATCACCGCGACGAGCGCGAACGCGCCGGTCGCGGCGATGCAGCACGACGCCCGGCCGATCTTCGGGGTCCTGTTCCACCCTGAGGTGGCGCACACCGCACGCGGCGGCGAGATCATCCACAATTTCCTGTTCGGGATCTGCGGCTGCACCCCGGACTGGACACCGGGGCACTTCATCGACCACGAGGTCGGCCGCATCCGGGAGCTGGTCGGTCCGGCGGCGCGCGTCATCTGCGGCCTTTCGGGAGGCGTGGATTCGGCCGTCGCGGCGGCGCTGGTGCATCGTGCGGTCGGGGATCGCCTCACCTGCATCTTCGTGGACCACGGGCTGCTCCGGCTCAACGAGCGGGAGCAGGTGGAGCGAACGTTCCGTGCGCACCTCGGCATCGATCTGCGGGTCGTCGATGCGACGCATGCGTTCTTGAAGGAGCTGACGGACATCGAAGACCCCGAGGAGAAGCGCCGCCGCATCGGGCACACCTTCATTGCCGTCTTCGAGGACGCTGCGCGCCACGTGGCAGGCGACGTCGGGTTTCTGGTGCAGGGCACCTTGTACCCCGACGTGATCGAGTCGACGTCGGCGAAGGGCGGACCCTCGGTCACTATCAAGACGCACCACAATGTGGGCGGGCTGCCGGAGCACCTTCCCTGGAAGCTGATCGAACCGCTGCGGGAGCTGTTCAAGGACGAGGTCCGCCTGGTGGGACGAGAGCTGGGGTTGCCCGAGGAGATCGTCGGGCGCCATCCCTTTCCCGGACCCGGCCTCGCCATCCGCGTGCTCGGCCCCGTCACCGAGGCGCGGCTCGATCTACTCAGGAAGGTCGATGCCATCTACATCGACGAGATCCGCCAGGCGGGACTGTACGACCAGATCTGGCAGGCGTTCGCCGTCCTGTTGCCGGTCAAGTCGGTCGGGGTGATGGGAGACGGGCGCACCTACGACCATGTGGTGGCGCTGCGAGCGGTCACGAGCCGGGATGGTATGACGGCCGATTGGTATCCGTTCCCCTACGACGTGCTCGGGCGCATCAGCAACCGCATCATCAACGAGGTGCGGGGGGTGAATCGCGTGGCGTACGACGTCAGCTCCAAACCGCCGGCGACGATCGAGTGGGAATGACGGCGCCGTTCTAGATGTTCTTTTCCTCGAGGAGATCGAGGAATTCCGCCGGGGTCTTGAGCTTGGCGAGCCGATCGGTCACATCCGACTCCTTGGCGAACTGGGCGATCTTGCCGAGGACCGGCAGGTACTGGTTGGAGACCTCGAGCGGTGGGGCGACGATGAGGAAGAAGTAATGCACCGGCTTGTCGTCGATCGCCTTGAAGTCGATACCCTCGAGCCGGCGACCGAAGGCGCAGCGCAGGCGATTGACGACCAGCGAGCGGCAGTGCGGGATCGCGATGCTCTGCCCGATCCCCGTCGAACCGAGCGTCTCGCGGCGTTTGAGCATCTTGAACAGCATCCCCTCGGCCTTCTCGTCGAGATGGAGCAGGCCCACCAGCTCCTTGAGCGCCGCATCCTTGGTGGTGCTCGTGAGCTCCAGGGTAATGGCGTCGTCGGAGAAGAATTCGCGTAGTCGCATTGGGCGCGAAACGTAATGATTGGTTGCTCCGGGCGCAACGCGCTATTACGTTCTCCAGTATGCAGTTCCCGTATCGCACGGACCACCCGGTCCCGCTCTTCCTCGCCCCCATGGCGGGCGTGTCGGAATCCCCGTTCCGGCAGGTGTGTCGCCGCTTCGGGGCCGATGTGGTCGTGTCCGAGTTCATTTCGTCCGTCGGCATCTCGCTCGGCATCGAACGGGTGCTGGCCGAGATGCGCTTCGAGCCCTGCGAACGCCCGGTGGGGATCCAGATCTACGGCGCTGACGCCCAGGTAATGGCCACGGCCGCGGGGATGGTGACGGAGCTGTTCGCGCCCGATTTCGTGGACATCAACTTCGGCTGTCCCGTCAAGAAGGTCGTGAAGAACAACGGTGGCTCGGGGTGCCTCAAGGACATGACCCTCGTGGCCGGGATCATCGGGGCGGTGAAAGATGCAACGCGTCTGCCGGTCACCGTGAAGATCCGCAGCGGCTGGGATGAGCCGCAGCGCGACCCCGTGGGGATCGCCCGGCGCTGCCAGGATGCGGGGGCGCTGGCGCTCACGCTCCACCCTCGGACCCGAACGCAGATGTACCAGGGCGATGCCGACTGGGATGAGATCGCGCGCGTGGTCGAGGCGCTCGACATCCCCGTGATCGGCAACGGCGATGTACGCCGCCCCGAGGACATCGTGGAGATGCGGCGGCACGCCGGCTGCGCCGGTGTGATGGTCGCGCGCGGTTCGTTTGGTAACCCCTGGATCTTCGCCCAGGGGCGGGACCTGCTCGAGGGACGGCCCAAGCGGCCCGACCCGAGCCCCGAGGAACGGTTCGCGACCGCCCTCGAGCACGCGCGCTTGGCACTGCGGCTCCAGGGCGACACGCGCAAGACCGCGATCGAATTCCGCAAGCACCTCGGTTGGTACACGAAGGGGCTGCCCGGCGCGGCGGAGCTGCGCCAGCGCCTGTTCACCATCGAGTCGATGGCGGAGGCCGAGGCGATGTTTTCCGCGTACCTCGCGGAGACCAAGGCTCTGGCGGCCGCGTGAACTTCGAGCAGCTCCCGTTCGCGACGATCGATCACCTCCGGCCCGTCACCCAAGGCCATCAGGAAGTGATCTTCTGTCTGGGGAAGACCACTGGGCAGGTGGTAGCGATCGCCGAGCGACTCGAGGTCGCCGGGGGCAGCTTCCTGGCGACCCGGGTCGAGCCGGCCCACGCGGCGGCGCTGGCGGCGCGCTTCCCGCGCGCCGAGCTCAACGAGCTGGGCAGGACCGCGTATCTCCCGCCCGACCCTGAGCCCGCTCCCACGGGGCGGGGAACCATCCTCGTGTGCACCGCCGGGACGAGTGATCTCGCGGTCGCCGAGGAGGCCGCCGTGACGGCGCGCGCGCTCAAGAATCGTGTCGAACGCCTGACCGACGTGGGCGTCGCCGGCATCCACCGGCTGCTCACGCAGACTGACGTGTTGCGTTCCGCCTCCGTGATCATCGTCGTGGCGGGCATGGAGGGTGCGCTTCCCAGCGTCGTCGGCGGGCTCGTGAAGGTTCCCGTGATCGCCGTGCCGACGAGCGTCGGCTACGGCGCCTCGTTCGGCGGGCTGGCGGCCCTGCTCGCCATGCTCAACTCCTGCGCGTCGGGCGTCACCGTCGTCAACATCGACAACGGATTCGGTGCCGCCGCCGCCGCGAGTCGCATCAATCACTCGTAAATCGGTCGGGGGAGTGCGACGCTGGATCGCGCTCGCCCTACAGCTGCTCGGAGCGGCCGCGATCATCGTCGCGATCTGGCGGGGATCGCCCTGGGCGCTGGCGGCGGTCGCGGGAGGGATCGCCGCGACGCTGGGATGGACGCTGCGGTGGCGACCCGGACGGTTGCGCCGGCGCGGCCCGCCGCCGTTCGATTTCCGCGAGTTTCTGGACTTGTTGGGACGCGCGCACGGCGCGCGCGTCGGCTGGGTCGTTGGCCCCGCCGAAGGTGCGCTGGAAGTCACCCACGATGCGGCCGTCTCGCCCGACATCCTTCGCCGTGGCTCCGCGATCGTCCAGCTCGCCTCCGTCGATGGGCGCGCGCACGTGGTCCGCGATCCAGAAGGGACGTACGTCGCCGTGGGCGACTTCCCGTTTGGCGCGGGACTGCTGCTGTCGGGGCAGGATCATGCGGAGGCGCTTACCGATACCGCGGCCACGGAGTTGCGCCGCTTCGTGGCCGGGATGCGGTTCGTGGAAGAGCAGGCGGAGGGCACGCGCGGTCAGGACGTGGCGCGCCGCGTCGCGCGCGCGGCGGGGGGCGCGCAGACCCTCGAAGGCATCGCGCGCGCCGGCGTGGAGCTGGCGGAGCAGTTGGCAGAGCGCGGTGCCGCGCTTGTCTTGGGTGGGCCGGCGGGCGAAGTGGGCGCTGGGGACACGCGGGTGCTGGTCGTGTCGAGCTCCGCGGACCGCCGCCTCATCGGGTTGGCGCTCACGGCCGAGGCGCCGGTGGCGCGGGCGATCACCGCGGGGGTCCCCGTGGTGTCGCGCCGTGGGGAGGACGTGTTCGGCCCCGGGATGCCCGAGCGGCGGCGCAGCGAACGGGCGGGGACGGCATACCCCCTCGTGGACGGGAACGTGGTGATCGGGGCGCTGGTGTTGCTGGGAGCGCCGCTCGACCCGGATGCGCCGTCCCTCGATGACGTGGGGACGTTGGTCGCGGAGCTCGGGCCGCGCCTGGCGGCGGCGCGCGCGGTGCACGATGCGGAACAGCTGGCGATGCGCGATCCGCTCACCGGCCTGTGCAACCGGCGCGAGTTCGAGCGTGCGCTCACGGAGTACCGCGGGGACGGGATCCGGCCGGCACCGCCGGCGACGCTCATCTACGTGGACCTCGACCACTTCAAGCGGCTCAACGACACCTTGGGGCACCCGGCCGGCGACGCCGCGCTCAAACACGTCGCCTATCTGCTCGAGGCGGCGGTCCGCGACGGCGACCTCGTGGCACGGATCGGCGGCGAGGAGTTCGCCGTGTGGCTGCCGCGGACGCTGCTGGCGCCGGGCCTCGAGGTAGCGGAGCGCATCCGGGCGTCGATCGTGGGCAGCACGTGGATGTGGCGCAGCTCGCCGTACATCGTGACCACGTCGTGCGGGGTAGCCGCGTACCCTGACCCGATCGCCGATCTCATGAACCTGCGGGCTGCGGCGGACGCGGCGCTGTACCGTGCGAAGCAGGCGGGGCGCAATCGAGTTGAAAAGGCCGAGGCGTCCCGCTAACTTGCGGCGTCGACCGTTGTCGATCTTAATTGGGGGGGCGACAGGCTTCGACGGGTTTGGCGAGGATATCGCTGCGTGCCCAGGTTCTCAGTCACCTGGTAAATCAACTGGGAAACTACAAAAGCCAACTCTGAACTGGCTCTGGCTGCGTAAGCTTCGGCTTCACGCACCTGCGTGAGTGGCAGCCCGCCTGAGGCGGCGCTCACGTATCGCAAAGTCGGGCTGGCGTAACCCGGGGTCTCAACGGGTAACGCGAGAGATTCCAGAGGCTTGTTGCCGCCGAGGCCGGCGAGGCGCCGAGGTGGCGAGACCAGTCAAGCGTCGCCTACGCACGTAGGAGCGGTATCGGAGTCATGCTCGGACCGGGGTTCAATTCCCCGCGCCTCCATATGAAGACGACAAAAGGGGAAGCGGCATGGGCAGCGAGCCCACCGCTTCCCCTTCGCGTTTCTATGCCCCTCAGTGCGGCCTGGCTCTGATGCTGCGCAGCACGGCGCTGGAGGGCACGGACGTCCACGCGTGAGTCGCCGGCAGTGACAGCGTCCCGTGCATCGGCTCCGAGGTCGGAGCCGCCACCTCGGGCCTCTGTGGGGCGGCGGGTTGCCACGACACGGATGCACGAGCCGGCATCGCGGCGCTGACCCAGTGGACGACGCGCGGCGCCGCGGGTGCGACCGCTCGTGGCCCCGGCGGGAGCGCGCTCTGCACCGCGGGAGCCTCGCGTTGACGCGGCTCGATCGGCGCGTACCGCTGCTGCCGGGGCTGCTGCACGTCGATCACGAACTTGCGACGCGGCGGAGGCGGGACCACTGGGCCGCTCACGCGCTGCAACGGGGACACGATCGCCAGCGTGCGTTGGGGCGGTGGCGGCGGTGGCTGGGAGACGCGTCGCCTGGGCCGGATGAAGATCGGGACATAGTACGGCACGTAGACCGGCTCAGGCGCAGCAGCCACCTCGTTGTATACGTACGTGTTCGTCACTCGATTGTCGACGATGCCGCAGAACGAGTTCACGAGATTTGCGCTGGAGCAATCGACGCTGTTGGACTGATCGATGGCGACAGTCGACTGCAGCTCGACCGGGTAGCTCCGGACGCACGTCAGACACACGGGTGTGGTGAGTTGCGGATCGCGCGCCGCAAACGGTCCTCTTCCAATCCGATACGTCGTCACGTCGAAGTCGAAGGCGCCTCCATCCGCCATCCGGTCCGCGATGTCGAGCAGCGCGGCGACGCCGTTGCCGGCGGTCGGCTGGAACAGCATGCCGCTGCCATAGTCCCAGAACGGCCCCGCACGTAACCCCGCGACCTGCAGGGGCCGGCTGGAGCGAGCCGCCACGATCGTTGCGGTGCCACTTTCCACGCCGGCGGGCGCGGCGAGCTGGAAGGTCGCTCCCCCCGGGGCTGCGGCGTTGTCGTCGGGATTGAATGGGAAGAGGACGCGAATGCGCCCGACGGGATCGACGTGCAAGACGGTCAGGTATCCGGGATCGCGGAGCCGCACGTACACGGTCGAGTCGGCGATCCAGACGCGGACCGGCGCGGCCTTCGGGGCGGGGTGCGCGGCCAGGGCGACTGCCTGGGAGAGCAGGGCGAGCGTGCCAGCAGAGGCGAGGATCATGTGGAACTCATATCTACGCTACCCCGACCACGGGGCGACGGTCAAGAGGCAGTCCATCTCCGCAACGCGTATATTGGGCGCGAACCTTTCGCGCGGGAGTTCGGCATGGGTGCAGGAATGCAGCAGCCCCCTATACAGCAGAGCGGCGGCAACGCGTTGCTCGACCTGGTGAACGTGCTCTACGACCCTGGGGCCGTCTTCGGACGGGTCAAGGCAAAGCCCCGATTCCTGGTGCCGTTCCTCGGTCTTGCCGTCGCCATGCTCATCATTGCCTTCACGATGAAGCCGTTCATCGCGGCGGGCATTCAGGCCGGGGCCGCCGAAGCGGCGAGCCGGTTGACGCCGGAACAGGCGGCGCGGATGCCAAGCGCCGCGACCCAGGCCACCTTCTTCGTCGCGTTCGCACCGATCATCGTGCTGCTCTCGCTGCTGATCGGGGCTGGGCTCATGTGGGTTACGGTCTCAATGACGGGGAGTGAGGCGAAATTCTCACGCCTGCTGAGCGTGCTCACCTACTCCTACATGACCTATGTGGTGTTCTCCATCGTCACCTCCGTTGTGCTCAACGTCCGCGGCGCCGAAAGCATCGCGTCGATGGCGGATGTGCGCGCGCAGCTCGGGCTTGATCTGCTCGCGCCGAACGCCGGCAAGTTCCTCTCCGCCTTCTTGGGCGGCATCAATCCGTTCTCGGTTTGGGGCGTCTGGATGGCGGGCACGGGGATCGCCGCCACGGCCGGTGGGTCGAAGAACTCAGGCTACGTGGCCGCTGGTATCGCGTACGTCGTCGGCCTGCTGCTCTTGAGCGTGATGTCGATGTTCCAGCAGGGTTGATTCAGACCGTCGCCTTCGTCCGGTTAACCACGCCCGCCTCCTCGAGGGCCGCCTGGGCCGCGGCGAGGCGGGCGATCGCGACGCGGAAGGGCGAGCACGAGACGTAGTTCATCCCGACGTGATGGCAGAACTTCACCGAGCTGGGCTCGCCGCCGTGCTCGCCGCAGATGCCGATCTTCAAGTCGTGCCGTGCGCCGCGGCCGAGCCGCACCGCCAACTCGATCAACTTACCCACCCCTGCTTGGTCGAGGACCTGAAACGGGTCCTCGGCCAGGATGCCGCGCTCCACATACAGCGGCAGGAAGCGGCCCGCGTCATCCCGCGACAGGCCGAACGTCATTTGGGTCAGGTCGTTGGTGCCGAACGAGAAGAACTCCGCTTCTTTGGCGATGTCATCGGCGGTGAGCGCCGCGCGCGGCACCTCGATCATCGTGCCCACCAGATACGGCACGGCGCGCCCCTCACCATGAAACACCTCCTGGGCAACGCGGCGGATGATCTCGGCCTGCCGTCGGAATTCCTCGACGTGCGACACGAGCGGCACCATCACTTCGACCGTGACCTTCTTGCTCCGGCCGGACACACGCCCGGCCGCCTCGAAGATCGCCCGGGCCTGCATCTCCGTGATCTCGGGGTACGTCACTCCCAAGCGGCAGCCGCGGTGCCCAAGCATCGGGTTTGCCTCGCGCAGGCCGTCCACTGTCCGCTCGAGCTGCGCCGTCGGGATCTTGAGTCCCTTGGCGAGGGCCGCGATCTCCTCACGGGTGTGCGGGAGGAATTCGTGCAACGGCGGATCGAGCAGGCGGATCGTCACGGGGAGGCCCGCCATCGCCTCGAAGATCCCCTCGAAGTCCTCGCGCTGCATCGGGAGGAGCTTGGCCAACGCGCGACGGCGGCCGGCCTCATCGGCCGCGACGATCATCTCCCGCATGGCGGTGATACGGTCTCCCTCGAAGAACATGTGCTCGGTGCGGCACAGGCCGACCCCTTCGGCGCCGAACTCGCGCGCCCGCCGGGCGTCGGCTGGAGTGTCGGCATTGGCCCGCACGCGCAGCCGGCGGCGCTCATCAGCCCAGCTCATCAGCTTCGCGAAGTGCGCGCCGACTTTCGGCAGCACCAGCTTGGCGGCACCGAGGATCACCCGGCCCGTGGTGCCGTCCACCGTAATCACTTGACCACGCTTGACCGCTCGGCCGTTGGCGCGGAACCGGCCCGCGGCCGGATCGACGTCCAGGTCCTTGGCGCCGACGACGCACGTCTTGCCCATGCCGCGCGCGACCACGGCCGCATGACTCGTCATGCCCCCCCGCGCGGTAAGCACCGCCCGCGCGGCGACGATGCCGTGGAAGTCCTCCGGCGAAGTCTCCGGCCGCACCAGGATCACGTCGCGGCCTTGTTTCTTGAGTGCCTCGGCCTCGTCGGCGTCGAATACGACCTCGCCCGTCGCGGCCCCGGGCGAGGCGGGGAGGCCTTTGGCGAGCACCGTGACCGACGCCCGCGGGTCGACCATCGGGTGAAACAGCTGATCCAGATCCTGCGGCGGGACGCGCTGGACGGCCTCGTCCTGACTGATGAGGCCCTCCGCGGCCATCTCGACGGCGACGCGCACCGCCGCAATGCCCGTTCGCTGGGCCCGGCGCGTCTGCAGCATGTACAGCTTGCCACGCTCGAACGTGAATTCGATGTCCTGCACGTCCTTGAAGTGCCGCTCCAGCTTCTGCGCCAGGCGCTCCAGGTCGCGGTAGATCTTTCCGAGTTCGGCGCGCTTGCCGCGCTTCATGCTGGCGATCTGGAGGGGCGTGCGCGCGCCGGACACCACGTCCTCGCCTTGTGCGTTCGTGAGCACGTCGCCGTTCAGGACGCGCTCGCCGGTACGGCAGTCACGCGTGAACGCCACTCCCGTGCCGCAGTCGTCCCCCATGTTCCCGTAGACCATGGCCACGATGTTGACGGCCGTGCCCATGTCGTCCGGGATGCCGTGCACACGACGGTAGTCGAGCGCTCGCCGCGTGCGCCAGCTCTGGAACACCGCCTCGATGGCGCCCCAGAGCTGACGTTGCGGATCGTCGGGGAAGGGCAGGTCGGTGCGCGATTGGATGATGGCCTTAAATTCGTCCACCAGCGCCTTCAGGTCGCCGACCGGGAGGTCGATGTCGCGCTTGACCTTGCGGCGACGCTTCGCCTCGGCGAGCACCTCTTCGAACGGTTCCTTGCCGAGGTCGAACACCACGTCCCCGTACATCTGCACGAAGCGGCGGTAGGAGTCGTAGGCGAAACGGGGATTCCCCGAACCCGTGATGAGTCCGCCCACGGTGTCATCGTTCAGGCCGAGGTTCAGGATCGTTTCCATCATGCCGGGCATGGAAACCGCGGCACCCGAGCGAACTGAGACGAGCAGGGGGTTTCGCGCATCGCCGAACTTTTTCTTGGTGGCGCGCTCGAGCTGCTTCAGGTGCCGGTCGACCTCTTCACGCAGCTCGTCGGGAAACGTGCCTTGCTCGAGGTAGGTGATGCACAGCCGGGCGGAGAGGGTGAAGCCGGGGGGAACGGGGAGGCCCAGATTGGCCATCTCGGCCAGCCCGGCGCCCTTGCCGCCGAGGATGTCCCGCATAGCCGCTGAGCCGTCGGCGCGTCCGTTGCCGAACGAATACACCCAGCGTTCCAGGGACGGCACGAGGAGGGTCCGCGGCTAGACGGCCATTGTCGACAGCAGGGGCACCGCATGCCGGGCCCCTGCTACATCCGGTACGGCGGTCGGGTAATCACCGGAGAAGCAGGCGTCGCAGAACTCGGTCGAATCACCACCAGCGGCCCGACGCATCCCGTCGAGCGACAGATAGCCGAGGGACTCCACGCCCAAGTGGCGCCGGATCTCCTCGAGGGAATGGGTTGCGGCAATCAACTCGTCCTTGGTGGGCGTGTCGATGCCGTAGTAGCACGGGCCTGTAATGGGCGCCGAAGCCAGCCGGAAGTGCACCTCCACGGCGCCCGCCTGCCGGATCATCTGGACCAAGCCTCGACTCGTGGTGCCACGGACCAGCGAATCGTCGACCACCACGACTTTCTTGCCCGCGAGCACTTCGCGCACCGGGTTGAACTTGATCTTCACTTTGGCGTTGCGGCCCGCCTGCGTCGGATTGATGAACGTGCGGCCGACGTAGTGATTGCGGATCAAGGCGTGCTCGAGCTTGATGCCCGCTTCCTCGGCGAAGCCCAAGGCCATCGCGTTGGACGAGTCGGGGACCGAAAAGACGCAGTCGGTGCCGGGCGCCGGATGTTCGCGCGCCAGCTCGCGGCCCAGAGCGCGGCGCACCCGGTCCACGGAGCGGCCGAAGATCGTGCTGTCGGGGCGCGAGAAGTAGACCAGCTCGAAGATGCAGCGTTTGTGCGGCTTTCTGGGCAGGGACGGGAGGCGATCGACCTCGCCGCCCTGAATGCGCAGGAATTCTCCGGGCCCAATCTCCCGTACCGGTGTCGCGCCGATCAAGTCGAGGGCGCACGTCTCCGACGTGACCACGTAGCCGTCGCCCAGCTTGCCGAGCCATAGTGGTCGGAAGCCGCGCGCGTCGACGATCGCGTACAGGGTCCGCCCCACGGTCACGACCAGGGAATAGGCGCCTTCGACCCGCTCGAGCGCGTCGAGCAGCTGATCCTCCGGCTCGCGCGCCTCCGAGCGGGCGATCAGATGGATCAGGACCTCGCTGTCGGACGAGGTCTGGAAGATCGACCCCTTGGCCACGAGGTCGGACCGCAGGGCGTCGGCGTTGGTGAGGTTGCCGTTGTGCGCCAGGGCGAGCGGGCCCTCGCGGTAGCCCGCGAGGATCGGTTGAGCGTTGGCGAGGACGGACGAGCCGGCGGTCGAGTAGCGGGTGTGGCCGATCGCGACGTCACCCTGAAGCCCGGCGAGCACCGGGTCGCCAAAGATGTCCGACACCAGGCCCATGCCACGGTGCGAGCGCGCCACGCCCGCGCCGTCCACCGCTACCATGCCGGCCGATTCCTGGCCGCGGTGCTGCAGGCTGTAGAGGCCGAGATAGGCTACCCGAGCTGCGTCGGGCACGCCGGACACGCCGATGATGCCGCACATCTGCCGTCAGTCTCCCATGCGTCGCGGGATCGCGCTGAAATATACGTCGCGCAACCGGGCGATGGGCTCGTCAATCGTGTCGATCAAGCCGTCCCGCAAGGCGACGCGGAACGCGCCGTTCGCGTCTCCCACCGTCCCGGCGCGATGAATCGGCACAACATGCTCGCGCGCGAGGGCTTCCACCGCCGGCACTCGCTCCGGCGCGCAGGTGAGCACCGCTCGGCCGTGGGACTCGCTGAACAAGACATCGTGCGCGGTGAGCGGTGCGCCGTACGCCCTCAGATCGATGTCGAGACCGAACCCTGTTTCCTGGTACGGCCCGCCCATGGCTACCTCGGCGAGCGCGATGCCGAGGCCGCCTTGCGAGCAGTCGTGCGCGGAGCGGAGCAGGCCGCGCTCGGCGCCCGCAACCAGGACGTCCACCAGGCGGCGGGCGACCTCCAGGTCCACGACCGGCGGCTGGCCACCCACGAACCCGTGCAGCACCTCCCAGCAGGCGGAGCCGCCCAGCTCCGCGCGCGTCTCGCCCAGCACGAATACCGCGTCCCCGGCGGCCCGCGCGTGGCTCGGGACAGCGCGGTCGGCGCGCGCGAGCAGCCCGACCATGCCCACGACGGGCGTGGGATCCACGGAGCCGGTCGGGCTCTCATTGTAGAAGGAGACGTTGCCCCCGGTCACAGGAGTGCCCAGGGCGCGGCAGGCGTCGGCAATGCCGCGACAGACCTCCTTGAACTGATGAAACACGGCGGGCCGCTCGGGGCTGCCGAAGTTCAGGCAGTCGGTGATGCCAAGGGGTCGCGCGCCGGTGCAAGCGACGTTGCGGGCTGCCTCCGCGACGGCCGCCTTACCGCCCTCATAGGGATCGAGCATCACGTAGCGGCTGTTGCAGTCGGTCGTAACCGCAAGTGCAAAATCGGTGTGCCGCACCCGCAGTACGCCCGCATCGCCCCCCGGCGCCACGACGGTACTCGCTTGGACAGTCGAGTCGTATTGCTCGAAGACCCAGCGCTTCGAGGCGGTCGAGGGATCATCCAAGAGCGTGAGTAATGCGTCGGATGGCGCGGGGCATGGGGCGTGGGGCGTGGGGCTCGCGGCCCGGAGCTCCGCGATGCGGGGGTCCTCCTTCGCCTCCGGATAGTAGACAGGACAATCCTCGACCAGTTGGCGGCCGGGAATCTCGACGACCACCTCGTCCCCCCAGGTGCAGCGATACATCCCGTCGTCGGTGACGCGGCCGATCGGCGTGGCGTCGAGCTCCCACTTCGCGGCGATCGCTTGTACTTCCCGCACGCGGTCGGCTCGCGCCACCACCAGCATCCGCTCCTGCGACTCCGACAGCAGAATCTCGTACGGCGTCATCCCGGGCTCGCGGGTCGGCACTTGAGCGAGGTCGATCTCGACGCCCACGCCGCCGCGCGCCGCCATCTCCGCCGACGACGACGTCAGCCCCGCCGCGCCCATGTCCTGGATGGCGACGATGTGCCCCGACCCGATCAGCTCGAGGCTCGCTTCGAGCAGCAACTTTTCGGTGAACGGGTCGCCGACCTGCACCTGCGGGCGCCGCTGCTCGCTCTCCCTGGTTAGTTCTTCGGAGGCGAACGAGGCGCCGTGGATGCCGTCACGTCCGGTGCTCGCGCCGACGGCGAGGAGGATGTTGCCCACGCCGTGCGCCGCGGCCATGATGAGGTCCTTTTCCTTGAGCACGCCGACGCACATCGCGTTGACCAGCGGGTTGCCGGCGTAGCCGGGGGCGAAATCGACCTCCCCCCCCAGCGTCGGGACGCCGACGCAGTTGCCGTAGTCGCCGATGCCGCGCACCACGCCGCCGAACAGGTAGCGATTGCGGGCATCGTCGAGCGATCCGAACCGCAGACTGTTGAGGAGGGCTACGGGGCGCGCCCCCATCGTGAAGACGTCGCGCAGGATGCCGCCCGCGCCGGTCGCCGCCCCCTGGTAGGGCTCGACGGCCGACGGATGGTTGTGCGACTCGATCTTGAAGGCAACGGCCCAGCCGTCGGGGAGCCGCAGTACCCCCGCATTCTCTCCGGGCCCTTGGACCACTTGGGGTCCAGTCGTCGGAAACGTCTTCAGAATGGGGCGGGAATGCTTATACGAGCAGTGCTCGCTCCACAGCGCAGAGAAGATGCCCAGCTCGGTGAACGTGGGTGTTCGGCGGAGCAAGGCTTCGATGCGTGCGTACTCTTCGGGCGTGAGGTGGTGGTCTTGGACCAGCTGCGGTGTGACGGGCGGATCCCCTGGGAAAGGGATCACTTCCGCGTCACGCCTTTGACGACTGCCCGGAACACCCGGGCCAGCACGTTCGACTGCGGCGATTTGAGCAGCGCCTCGGCCTCCCCGGCGTCGAACCAGATCCCGTGACAGTGCGTGCACTGGTCGATCTGAATCCCGTCCCAATCGCCGGTGATGAGATCGTAGCCACACTTGGGGCACTTCATGTAGTGCGACTTGCGCTCGGCCTGGGCGGCGGCCTGCTGCGCCGACGCCCGCTGCTGGCGCAGCAGCTCGGCGTCGCGGCGGGCGAAATACTCGTCCTCGTTCTTGCTCGGTTTCTCGCTCATGGGGCGGGGGGCCGTACCCGCAACGTGTCGCCGGCGGGGTTGGCGCGCGGCATCGTCCCGGGGGGCGAGGTCGATTCGCCCGCATAACGGTGGCCGTCCCAGCGCACGATCGCATCCACGACGGCTCCATCCTTCAGCGTCACGACGTCCATCGTGCCGCAGGTGTACTCACACCCGTTGTTGAAGAAGAGGTACGTGTATTCTCCCGCGCGGCGCGCCGCGGCCGGGGCGCCCCACACCTCGTACACCTCGCGCTCGCTCATGCCCGGGGCGACCGTGCCGGTGTCGTCGGAGACGTACGGGACGTCCCGCACGACGGCCGGGGTGCCCTGCGGACGCGGCGGAGCCGGGGTCTTCGGCCGCTGCGCTTCCGCCGCCTGCCGCGCGGCCGCCCGGCGCGCCGCCGCGGTGTCCGGCACCAACGGTGAGGCGGGAGGCGTAGTCGGTGCCGTGGCGGTCGCGGTCGGTTTCCCGCGCACCTTGTCCCACGCCAGCTTCAGCTTGGCGGTCACCTTATCTACGGTGTCACACCCGAAGATGGCGACCGTCAACAGCGCGCATATCGCCAGCGTGCTGCGTTGCATTGCGAGCCTCCAGAGAGAAGAAGACGCGGGCACCATCGTCACCGCCCAAGACCCGAGCGTTGCGACGCTCCGGGTGTGGCATGATAGCTACTACGTTGCGACCGGCATTGCACACGCCGGCGATGTCGTTCGTCGAGCCGTTCGGGTTGTCGAGCGTGTACCGCCAGACGACCTGCCCGCCGGCTTCCAGCAGGGCTGCCGTCTCCGAGTCGGCCACGAAACGACCGTCTCCGTGGGCGATCGGAACCGTCAACTCCTCGCCCCGCTCGTACTCCCGGGTGAACGGCGTATCAATCGCCTCGACGCGAACCCGCACCGGGCGCGACAGGAACTTGAGGCGGGCATTGCGCATCAGCGCGCCGGGCAGCAGCCCGGCTTCGCACAGGATCTGGAATCCATTGCAGATCCCCAGGACGGCGCCGCCCGCCCGTGCGTGCGCGGTCACCGCCTGCATTACCGGCGAGAACCGCGCGATCGCTCCGGAACGCAGATAGTCACCGTAGCTGAAGCCGCCGGGGAGGATCACCGCGTCGGCCTGCCGCAGATCGGTGTCCCGGTGCCATACATAGTAGGCATCGGAGCCCGCGGCGCGCGCGGCGTCGAGGGTGTCGGCGTCGCAGTTCGAGCCGGGGAACACGACGACGGCGACGCGGCGCATCAGGCGGTCTCCACGGCCACGTGGTAGTCCGGTGACGGGGTTTTGGCGAGCAGCCGGTCGCACATCGCGCGCGCGCGGGCCGCGGCCTCTTCAGGGTTCGCCGCCTGGAGCTCCACCACGAGGTGCTTGCCCGCCCGCACGCCGCCGACGTCCCGGAAGCCAAGGGCATGCAGCGCGTGCTGCACCGCCTGGCCCTGAGGATCGAGCAGCGATGCGCGCGGCATCACGCGGATCTCCACCTTGAATGCGCTCACCCGATCTCCCGGGCCCGGTCCGCCGGGTCGTCCGAATCGCTGATCACGATCGGGCCGGCGATCTCGGCTTCCTCGTCCTCCGCCGCCGTGGAGAAGAAGCCCAGGAGCACCGCCCGCAGGACGCCGTAGCCGACGTACGTGACCCCCAGCGGGAACAAGAACACGTCGTGCTGCCAGATGCCGAACACCAGCATAACCACGATCAGCGTCAGACCCAAGAGGCCGCGGATGGAACGGAACCCGGCCCGTGGCAGCGTATGGTAATGCACGTTGCTCACCATCAAGATTGTGAGCACGATCATGAAAAACGTGAGCAGCAGGTGCCACGGCATCGTCCGGAGCGACTGGAACAGCTCTGTCTGCATGAATGGATAGAATGTGGCCAGCGTCATGCCCGCCGCGGGGGAGGGGAGCCCGATGAAGTACTCCTTGGCCCGCCCCGCCTGGGTGACATTGAAGCGCGCCAGCCGGATCGCCACGGCCATCACGTAGAAGTAGCAGAAGATCCAGGCCGCCGGGCCGCTGCTCGCGAATTCGATCTGGTACATGAGAAATGCCGGCGCGACGCCGAAGCTCACCATGTCCACCAGGCTGTCGAGCTCGGCGCCGAACCGCGTCCCCGTTCCCGACAGGCGCGCCACGCGGCCGTCCAGCGTGTCGAGGATCCCGGCGAACACGATGAACCAGCTGGCGCGGTAGAACTCGCCGCGCGTCGCGAGCACCATCGCCCAGATGCCGAAAAACAGGTTGAACAGCGTGAACAGGCTCGGCACGATGATGACGACGCGCCGGATCGGGAACGGGGGCGGCCTCATCCTAAGCGCTCCCTTCGGGCGTGGGATACTCCGCCAGCACGGTGCCCCCCACGCGGATCCGGTCCCCCGGCTTGACCTGCACGGCGGCCCGGGCCGACAGCGGGAGGAAGACGTCGGTACGCGAGCCGAAGCGGATCAAGCCGAGCCGCGCCGCCTGGGCGGCGCGCTCGCCCGGCTTGCCGTCGGTGACGATGCGGCGCGCGATCAGTCCGGCGATCTGGCGTACCAGCACCCGTCCGCGCGGCCCGCGCAGCCCGACGGACGACTGCTCGTTCTCCAGGCTCGCTTTCTCGTCGGCGGCGTGCAGGAATTTGCCGGGATTGTAATGCACCAGCTCGACCGTGCCGCTCACCGGGTAGCGGTTCACGTGCACGTCGAAGACCGACAGGAAGACCGAGATCCGCACCGCCCGTTCCTTGAGGTACATCGGCTCGTCGACCTCGATCACCTGCAGCACTTTTCCTTCGGCCGCGGCCAGCACGTAGCGATCCCCGCGCGGACCGGGGCGGATCGGGTCGCGAAAGAAGGCCACGACCCAAATCGCGAGGATGGTGAGCGCCGCCGGCATGACCCACCACGCCTCACCCCAGCGGGCGGCCGTCAGGGCCGCCCCGAGGGCGAGCGTCCAGGCGGTGGCGATGAAGGGCCATCCTTCGGGCGCGATCCTCACGCGAGGTCCCTGCCGGTGATGCGCCGGTAGGCGTCGCAATAGCGGGCGCTGGTGGCGGATACGACCTCGGCCGGGAGGGGCGGGGGCGGCGCGTTGCCGTTCCAGCGGCCGTCCCGCTTCAGCTCGGCGAGGTAATCGCGCAGCGGCTGCTTGTCGAAACTCGGCTGGCTGCCGCCCGGCTGATAACGATCGGCGGGCCAGAAGCGCGAGGAGTCGGGCGTCAGGATCTCATCGATGACGAGCAGCGTGCCGTCGGGCGTGGTCCCGAACTCGAACTTCGTGTCCGCGATGATGATCCCCCGCTCCGCGGCGTAGGCGCGCCCGGCCTCGTACAGATCCAGGCTGGCGCCCCGCAGCCGCTCGGCGGGCATCCGGCCGAGGGCGCGCGCCACGTGGTCGAACGTGACGTTCTCGTCGTGTCCCTCCTCGGCCTTGGTGGCGGGAGAGAAGATCGGCGGGTCGAGTCGCGTGCTCTCCACGAGGCCCGGCGCGAGTGACTCACCGGCCAGCGTGCCCGACTGGCGGTACTCGGCCCAGGCGGAGCCCGAGAGATAGCCACGGACGACACATTCGAAGGGCGCTGGCGTCGTGCGGCGTGCCAGCATGGCCCGGCCTTCAAGGGCGTCGCGGTGCTCGGCGAGCGCCGGGACCCGCGCGATGATCTCGTCGGCGTCGGCGCTCAAACAGTGATTCGCAATGCCGCCGGCGAGGCGCGTGAACCAGAACGCGCTCAGCTGCGTGAGCACCGCCCCCTTGTGCGGCACGGGCTCCTGCAGCACCACGTCGAACGCGCTCACGCGATCGCTCGCGACGAGCAGCAGCGTCGCGTCATCCACCGCATAGACCTCACGAACCTTGCCGCGCCGCACCAGCGGGAGCGGCAGGTGACTCTCGACCAGCACACCCGTCATACGCTCACCTCGGCTGTGGCAGCCGCGGGGGCGACCGCCTGGATGTCCTTCATCAGGTCCGGCAGGACCCGGTCCAGGAACTCGTCCACCTGGCGCGGCGCACGGCCGACGTAGGCCGCCGGGTCAAGCTCGCCCGCTTCCGCCCGGACACCGAGCTGCTTGAAGGCTGGATCCTTCGCCAGCCGCTCCAGCAGCTTTTCTTCACCTGTCAGGCTGTGCCGGCGAATGACCTCGTGCAACTGCTGCCGGTCACCGCCGGCTTTGACGCCGCGCATCAGGAGGCGTTCGGTGGCGAGGAAAGGCATCGCCGCCGCCACATGGCGCGCGATCTCCGCCTCCCGCACCTCGAGCCCGGCCGCCACGTTCGTCGCCAGTACGAGGATGGCGTCGGTCCCGAGGAACGCTTCGGGAATCACCAGCCGCCGATTGGCGCTGTCATCCAGGGTGCGCTCGAGCCACTGTTCGGCCGCGGTGTGCCATGCGTTCCCCTCGAGCTCGATCACGAACCGCGCCAGCCCCGTCATGCGCTCGGCACGCATCGGGTTCCGCTTGTACGGCATTGCCGAGGAGCCCACCTGTTCGCTCTCGAACGGTTCGAGCAGCTCGCCCTCATGCTGCAGCAGCCGCAGGTCGGTCGCGAACTTCGCGGCTGATTGGGCGACTCCCGAAAGGCACGCCAGGATTTGGGCGTCGAGCTTGCGCGTGTAGGTCTGGCCGGTAACGGTGAAGACCTGTGGGAACCCCATCTGGCGGGACACTCGCACGTCCAGCTCGCGCACCTTGGCATCGTCGCCGTCGAACAGCTCCAGGAAACTCGCTTGCGTGCCGGTGGTCCCTTTCACGCCGCGGAACCGCATCGTGGATATGCGGTGCAGCAGCTCCTCGGCGTCGAGCGCGAACTCTTGCATCCACAGCGTGACCCGCTTGCCCACCGTCGTCAGCTGGGCCGCCTGGAAGTGGGTGTACGCGAGGCAGGGAAGCGCGCGGTGGCGCCGGGCCAGCTTGCTCAGCACGACGAGCACCGCGGCAACGCGGCCGAGCAACAGCTGCAGCCCCTCGCGCATCAGCACGAGATCGGCGTTGTCGGTCACGTAGGCGCTGGTGGCGCCGAGGTGCAGGTAGGGACGGGCGGCCGGCGCCTGGTCGCCGAGGTGATGGATGTGCGCCATCACGTCGTGGCGCAGCCGCTTTTCGTATTCAGCCGCCGCGGCCAGGTCCGCGTCGTCGAGATGCGCCTGCAGCTGGGTGATGGCGGCGTCCGGGAGGTCGAGGCCCAATTCCTTCTGCGCCGTCATCAGTGCGAGCCAGAGCCGGCGCCACAAGCCGATGCGGCGGCGCTCACCCCACAGGCCCTGCATCGCCGGTGAGGCGTAGCGCGCCGAGAGCGGCGAAACCCAGCTCAAACCGCGGCCTTGGCGCGCGCCACCAGCTTGCTCCAGTCGTTGAGGAACTGATCGAGCCCGCGATCGGTGAGCGGATGGAGCAGCAGCTTCTTCAAGACGTCGGGGGGCAGCGTGGCCACGTCGGCGCCGATCATCGCCGCCTCCACCACGTGCCGCGGGTGGCGGATCGACGCCGCCAGGATCTCCGTCTCGATGCCGTAGTTGTCGAAGATCACGCGCGCCTCGCGGATCACGTCCATGCCTTCCTGGCCGACGTCGTCGAGCCGGCCGATGAACGGGCTCACGTAGCTCGCGCCCGCCTTGGCGGCGATGAGGCACTGCACGCTCGAGAAGCACAGCGTGACGTTGGTCCGGATGCCGTCCGCGGCCAGCCGCCGCACCGCCACCATCCCGTCCTCGAGCATCGGGATCTTGACGACGATGTTGTCGGCGATCTTCGCCAGCTCCTTGCCTTCCTTGAGCATCCCTGCGGTGTCCACCGCGACCACCTCGGCGGACACAGGACCCTCGACGAGCGAACAGATCTCCTTGAGCACGTCGCGCGGGTCGAGGTCTCCCGCCTGCTTGGACAAGAGCGATGGGTTGGTGGTGATGCCGTCGATCAGGCCGGCCTGCGCGGCCCAGCTGATGTCCTTGAGGCTCGCGGTGTCGAGAAAGAATTTCATGAACAGGCCTCGCCGTAGAGTTCCGGAGGATACCGCACCGCCACCAGGTACAACCCCTGCGGCGGAGCGGGCGGGCTGGCCGCCAGATTGTCGGTCGCGACGAGCAAACGGGGGAAGTCCGGCGGAGGGCGCCGGCCGAGGGCGATGTCCACCATGGCGCCCACCAGGAAGCGCACCATGTGATGCAGAAACCGATCGGCCTCGATCGTGAAGGTCACGCCCTCCCCCCCACCCGCGATGTCCGCTCGCGGCGCCCACTCGGCGAGCGCCACGCGGCATCGGTAGTGGGCGGTGGCGGCTCCCGCCGCGGCCAGACCACGGAAATCATGCTCGCCGACGAGCGGCGCGGCCGCGTCTCGCAGTGCCGCGGGATCGAGCGAGCCGCCCTCTGCCAGCGCCCACTCGTAGGGCCGCCGAAACGGCGACGCGGCGGCGGCGTCGGTGCCGATCACGTAGCGGTAGCGCCGCGCTTTCGCGCTGCGGCGCGCGTCAAACCCCGGCCGCATCGCATGCACCTGCTCGACCCAGATGTCGTCCGGCAACAGGGCGTTGAGAGCGCGGCGCAGATCGCTCGCCTGGCCCTCCCAGCGGTCGCCCGGGGCGAAGCTCACACCCTGCCCGAGCGCGTGGACCCCGGCGTCCGTCCGTCCCGCGCCCGTCGTCACGACGCGCTGTCCACCGCCCTCGAGTCGCTCGAGCACCGTCTCGAACTCGGCCTGCACGGTGCGTGCCTCGGGCTGCCGCTGCCATCCTGCGAACCGCGCCCCGTCGTATTGGACCACGGCGAGGAAGGGGCGGCTCGTCACGCGCGAAAGATGCAACCCGTTGTCACTATTTGACAAGGGCCACTTCGCCGCGATAGCTTCCGCACCCTGAACGCGATGGATTCCTCCCCGCTTCGCCACGCGCTGAACGCGCTCGCCCACCGTCAATCGCTGACCGAAACCCTCGCCGCCGAGGTGTTCGGCGTCGTGATGAGCGGTGACGCGACGCCTGCCCAGATCGCCGCCTTGCTCATGGGGCTACGCGCAAAGGGCGAGACGGCCGACGAGGTGGCGGGGGCAGCTCGCGCGCTACGCGCGGCGATGGTGCCGGTCGGTGCGTCGGGGCCCAACCTCGTCGATACCTGCGGCACGGGCGGCGGGACGGTACCCACCTTCAATATCTCGACGGTGGCGGCGTTCGTCGCTGCGGGCGCGGGCGCTACCGTCCCGAAGCACGGGAACCGGTCCTTTACGTCGAGATGCGGGTCAGCCGACGTGCTCGAGGCACTCGGCGTCCGCATCGTGCTCGACGCTGCGGCGGCGACACGCGTGCTCAAGGAGGCCCGTGTCGCCTTCCTGTTCGCGCCCAACTTTCATCCGGCTATGAAGCACGTGGCTCCGGTGCGCCGGGAGCTGGGCGTGCCGTCAATCATGAACCTGGTTGGGCCCCTGGCGAACCCGGCGAGTGTCCGCCGGCAGGTGATCGGTGTCGCCGATCAGGAACGGGCGCCGGTCGTGGCGGACGCGCTGGTGCGGCTCGGCGTGGAGCACGCGCTCGTCGTGCACGGACGGATCGGCATGGACGAGATCTCGCCGCTGGGAGTGACCGATGTATGGGAAGTGCGGGACGGGGCGGTACGGGCGTGGGAGATCGACCCGGAGCGGTATCGCCTGGCGATTGACGATGTGGGAGTCTTGAAGGGCGGGGAGCCGGCGGAGAACGCCGAGCGGCTCGAGCGAATTCTGGGGAATGGCGGCGACGACAGCGCCGGCCTGGCGGCGGTGTTGCTCAATGCGGGCGCGGCGATCTACGTGGCGGGCATCGCGACGTCGTATGCCGAGGGAATCGGGCGGGCGCGGGAGGTGGTCGCGTCGGGGGCGGCGCGCGCCGCCCTCGACCGCCTGCGCAAGGTGACGGCTAGTATTTCCTGATGACGCCGACGACCACGCCCTGCACGATCACATCGCGCTCGTTGACCCGCAGGGGCTGCATCGTGGGGTTGGAGGGTTGCAGCCGGATCCAGCCTCCGGGCTCGCGGTAGAAGCGCTTGACGGTCGCACTGTCACCGTGCACCAGGGCGACCACCGTCTGGCCGCTGTCGGCTTGATTACGCTCCTGTACGACGACGAAGTCGCCATCCTTGATGTGCTCGTCGATCATCGAGTCGCCGCGCACCTTGAGGACGTAGCTGCGACCGCGGCGCGGGATCAGCTCGTCCGGGACGGCAATGGTGTCGTTGCCGCTGATCGCTTCGATCGGCTGTCCGGCAGCCACAAGGCCGAGCAAGGGAAGCTCGGTGGCCCCGGTCTGTCCCTTGGGGGGGATGATCTCGATGGCCCGGCTCTCGTTATGCGCCCGGCGGATGTACCCTTTACGTTCCAGATTGGTGAGGTGCTCGTGCACCGTGGCGAGCGAGTGGAAGCCGAACTGCTGGGCGATCTCCTCGAAGCTCGGGGCGTACCCCTTGGCATCGAGGTGACCAGCGATAAAGTCGAGGATTTCGCGTTGGCGGCGCGTAACCGGCATTGACGACTCCCGAAGGTAAGCCGAAGCTTAATCTACCCGAATATCGCCCGAACGCAAGGATGCCCAAAGCGACCCTCGAGGAGATCCTGAACGTGGCGCGGTCCCGCGTGGCGGCTCTTCAGGGGCACGCCGAGGGCCTCGCACGCCGGGCGGGGGCGGCGCTCCCTCCCCGGCCGCTCTTGAGCTTGCCCCTGGGGCCCACAGTCGGGATCGTGGCGGAGGTCAAGCGGCGCTCCCCATCCCAGGGCGCGATCCGTCCCGACCTCGATCCGGCGGCGCATGCTCGGGCCTACGCGCGCGGTGGCGCGGTGGCGATCTCGGTCCTGACAGACGAGGTCCACTTCGGTGGGTCGCTCGACGACCTCTCCGCAGTAGTGGCGGCGCAGACACTCCCTGTGTTGCGCAAAGACTTCATCATCGACGAGCTCCAGATCCTCGAGGCCCGGGCCGCGGGTGCGAGCGCCGTCTTGTTGATCGTCCGCGTCCTCACGCCGGAGCGGCTGCGGGCGCTCGCTGCAACCGCCGCAACGCACGGCCTGGCGACGCTCGTGGAAGTGCACAGCGCGGCAGAGCTCGACGTGGCGCTCGCCGTGCGGCCCACGGCCGTGGGCGTGAACGCCCGCGACCTTGCGACCTTCACGGTGGACCTGCGGGCTGCCGAACGCGTCGTGGCCCGCGTGCCCGCGGAGGTCCCCGTCGTGGCCGAAAGCGGGATCGAGGGGCGGGGGGACGTGGAGCGGCTGGCTGCCGCGGGCGCGGACTTGGTGTTGGTGGGAACCAGTCTGGCGCGGCACAACGATCCGGAGGCGGCGGTCCGAGCGCTCGTGGGCGTGGGGAGAGTGCCCCGTGGCTGAAGTGGCGGGACGGTTCGGGCCGTACGGGGGACGGTACGTGCCCGAGACGCTGATGCACGCGCTCGAGGAGTTGGCGCACGTCTACGACGCGGCCCGCGCCGACCCGCGGTTCTGGACCGAGCTCGATGGACTCCTGAAGGATTACAGCGGGCGCCCGACCCCCCTCACGGATGTGCCTCGGCTCTCGGCCGCGGTCAACGCGCGGGTCGTGCTGAAACGTGAGGACCTGAACCACACGGGCGCGCACAAAATCAACAATACGCTCGGCCAGGCGCTGCTCGCCCGCCGCATGGGCAAGCGGCGCATCATCGCGGAGACCGGCGCGGGTCAGCACGGCGTCGCCACCGCGACGGTATGCGCACGGTTCGGACTCGAGTGCGTGGTGTTCATGGGCGAGGAGGACATGCGACGTCAGCGGCTCAACGTGTATCGCATGGAGCTGATGGGGGCGAAAGTCGTCCCCGTGACGTCGGGGACGCGCACGCTCAAGGACGCAACCAACGAAGCGTTACGCGATTGGGTCACGAACGTGACGACGACACACTACATCATCGGGTCTGTGGTGGGGCCCGATCCCTTCCCGAGGCTAGTCCGCGACTTTCAGTCCGTGATCGGCCGAGAGGCCCGGGCGCAGGTGCTGGAGCGCACCGGGGGACGGCTGCCGCGGACGGTGGTGGCGTGTGTCGGGGGGGGATCGAACGCGATCGGGATGTTCACGGCGTTTCTTGGGGACAAAGAGGTGGAGCTCGTCGGCGTGGAGGCCGCTGGAGAGGGAATCGCGAGCGGCCGGCACGCAGCCACCCTGGCGACGGGGCGGCCGGGGGTGTTCCACGGCAGCCTGAGTTACTTGCTCCAGGACGGCGCCGGCCAAGTTCAACCGGCACACAGCGTTTCCGCAGGACTCGATTACCCCGGCGTGGGCCCCGAGCACGCTTACCTGAAGGACACCGGTCGGGTATTGTATGAGGCGATTACCGACCGCGCGGCGCTCGACGCCTTCGCGGCGCTGTCCCGGCTGGAGGGTATCCTGCCGGCCCTCGAGAGCGCGCATGCCGTCGCGTGGGTCATCGGGCACCGCGGGCGGTGGGCCCCCGAGGATGTCATTCTGATCAATCTGAGCGGCCGCGGCGACAAGGATGTCGCTATGGTCGCCGAGCTGACGGGAGCGACGCTCTGACCAACTCCGCGATCCCCGAACTGGCACTGCCGCCCTCGCAGGTCGAGGAGCTGATGCAGGTCATCAGCAAGGGGATGCGGGCAACGCAGTTGTACCTGCCGAACAATCCCGTCTATCAGCGCGCCGTCGACAACATCCGGGCCGCCTTCCGGCAGGTCTGGCAGGCCACCGACGACCTGCACTTCGATATCGGCGAGACGGAGATGCGGTGGGAGGACCACGCCGTCTACGTCCAGGCGCAACGCAACGAGAGCATCGCCTGGACCCTGTACAAGGACGGCGTGCGTTCCCTGACGTTCAAGCCGGGGGTCGAGGACCTCGAGATTGTGCGGTTCGTCGCGGTGCTGCATCAGGCGAAGAACCTCCAGGCCGATGCCCCCGACGATCTGCTCACGCTGCTCTGGGCGGAGGACTTCCAGTTCGTCAACTACACTTTCCGCGAGCTGGCGAGCGACAACGCCGTGCCGATCGAGCGGGGCGAGAAGGCGCCGCCGGTCGACGGTGGCGGAGGGGGGGGGGGAGAGGGAGGGGAGCGCGGCACGGCGGACCCCAGGACCATCCGGCGACAAGTCGAGGAGGAAGCCCCGCCGAAGCGCGAAGGCGTGGTATCGGTCGATGATTTCGACACGACGCTCTACTTCCTCGACGACAAAGAGATCGAGTATCTCCACAAGGAGGTCGAGCGCGAGTACGCCCAGGACCTGCGGCGCAACGTGCTCGCGATGCTGTTCGACCTGCTCGAGCTGCAAACTTACGGCACGGTTCGCAGCGAGCTGATCTCGATCCTCGAGAACTTCATCCCCTACCTGCTCGGCGCGGGGGACTTCCGCTCGGTCGCATATATCCTGCGCGAGAGCATGGTGATTCAGCAGCGCGCCCGCGAGCTGATCCCGGAGCATCGCCAGACGTTGGAATCGCTGCCCGGGCGCTTGTCCCAGCCCGCCGCGCTGTCGCAGTTGCTGCAGTCGCTGGACGAGGCGACGGGACATCCGAGCGAGGAGGATCTGAGCGAGCTCTTTACGGAACTGCGCGCCGAGGCCCTGGCGACGTTGATGGGGTGGCTGTCGCGCCTCAGCAACCAGCGCGTACGCGAGCTGGTGAAGACCTCCGCCGAGCGCCTGGCGACGGCGCACGCCCCCGAGGTCCTCAAGGCCCTCGGCAGCGATGACCCGGCGGTGCAGCTCGAGATGGTCCGGCTCGCGGGCCGCCTCAAGCTGCCCGGCGCGCCCGACGGCATGGGACCGCTGCTGGAGAAGGGCGACCGCGAGCTGAAGCTGGTCGTCGTCGAGGCGCTCACCACGATCGGCAGCCCGAATGCGATGCGACTGCTGGAGAAGGCGATCGACGATGTCGACCGCGATGTTCGCATCGGGGCGGTGAAGTTCCTCGGCCAGCGCGGCCACCGCAACGCGTTTCCGCGCATCGAGGCGGCGGTGCTCGGCACGAAGCTGAAAGACTCGGACCTCACGGAGAAGATGACGTTCTTCGAGGCGTACGGAGCCCTCGCGGGGGCGGCCGGCATCCCCCCGCTGGAGAAGCTCCTGATCCCGAAGGGCGGCTTGCTGGCGCGTAAGGAGGATCCCGAGACCCGCGCGTGTGCCGCGATGGCGCTAGGGAAGATCCGCACGCCCGCGGCGCGCGAGGTCCTGCAGAAGGTGGCGCAGGACAAGGAGCCATTGGTGCGGAACGCCGTGAGCCGCGCCTTGCGGGAGGTGGGCGGATGAGCGAGCCCGGCGGCCGCCGTCCTTCCATGATGGAGACCGTCCAGACCACGGACGGCTTCTTGCGGCACGCGGGACGCGACTTCCTCATCGTGCTCTACACCGTCTTCCGCTCGCTCAAGCTCTATCCGCTCGAGAACGCCCAGGTGCAGAAGGCGCTGGACGACCTGGCCGGCACGACTAAACACCTGCTGGACGTAGAGCGGGAGATTGAAATCCGGCTGCAGGGCGAGTTCATCTTCGTGAACTCGACGCGCCTGCGCCTCGACCTCGACAACTACGCGTCGTTCTCCCACATCCTGAACGTGCTCAGCCAGTGCGGGATCGGCGCCGTACGGCTCGACGAGGGCGTGGACCGCCGGCAGCTCCAGACCTTCGTCTCGCTGCTGCTGTCCTACGCCGCCCGGGACGCGAACCCCAACAAGCTGTTCGAGCTGTCACAGAAGCTCGTGGACGGCGGCGTCTCGTTCATCACCGTGGAGCCGCCGCTCGAGAGTGAGGAGGACGTCGAGGAGGAGGAGCGTCAGAAGGAGGCCGCGAAGCGCACCTACGCCCGGTCCGTCGCGGTCACCAAAGAAGTGATCAACAGCATCCGCATGGGCCGGACCGCCAACGTCAAGAAGGTGAAGCGCGCGGTGCAAGCCATCGTCGATCAGGTGCTGAACAACGAGTCGTCGCTCGTCGGCCTGACGACGCTGCGCGACTACGACGAGTACACGTTCACTCACTCGGTGAATGTCTGCATCTTCTCGGTCGCGCTGGGCCGCAAGCTCGGCCTCACGAAGCTGCAGCTCTACGATCTCGGCATGTCGGCGCTATTCCATGACGTCGGCAAGTCGCGCGTGCCGCTCGAGGTGCTCAATAAGGAAGGGGGCCTCACGGACGAGGAGTGGCGCATCATGCAGGCTCACCCGTGGCTCGGCGTGCTCACGTTGTTCGGGCTGCGCGGCTACGGGGAAATCCCCTACCGCGGAATGGTCGCGGCCTACGAGCATCACATGAAGACGGACCTCACGGGGTACCCCAAGTCGATCCGACCCCGGGAGCTGTCCATTTACTCGAAGATCATCTCCGTCTCGGATGGGTTTGACGCGGCGACGAGCCGCCGCGTCTATCAGACGGTCCCGATCCAGCCCGATCAGGTGCTCAAGGAAATGTGGGAGAACCCGCGCCGCGGCTACGACCCGGTGGTCGTGAAGGCGTTCATCAACCTGATCGGGATTTATCCGGTTGGGACGTGCGTCATCCTCGACACCTACGAAGTGGCGATCGTGCACACCGCGAACCCCGATGTAACCCACGTCCACCGCCCGCTGGTGCGGGTGGTGACGACGCCCGACGGGGCGCTGCTCCAGCCCGGCACCGTCGTCGACCTCGCCAACAAGGATGAGGCCGGCAATTATCCGCGCACCATCGTCAAGGTCACCGATCCGGTCAAGTACGGTATCACCGTCAGCGACTACTTTGTCTGAGCATCCGATCGCCGCGCGGTGGCGGGCGCTCGGCGAGCGGGGCGGACGGAGGGGGAGAGCCCTCATTCCCTACGTCACGGCCGGATTTCCGACGGTCGGCGTCTCCCGCGCTGTGCTGCGTGCGGTCGTCGCGGCAGGCGCGGATTTCGTGGAGGTCGGCGTGCCGTTCTCCGACCCGCTCGCCGACGGCCCCACCATCCAACGCACGACGCAGGCCGCCCTGGAGCAGGGAATGACCGCGGCCGGCGTCCTCAGCTTGATTCGCGACGCCGCCCTCGCCGTTCCGGTCGTGATCATGACCTACCTCAACCCCGTCCTCGCCTACGGCGTGGAGCGCTTCGTCGCCGACGCCCACGCGGCCGGGGCGGCCGGTCTGCTGCTCACCGACCTGCCGGCCGGCGCGGATCCGGCGGTGGAGGCGGCGGTGACGCGCAGCCCGCTCGCCCTGATCCGTTTGGTCGCTCCGACGACCGACGACGCACGTCTGGCGGCGGCACTGACCGGGGCGAAGGGCTTCGCGTACCTCATATCGCGGCTCGGGGTCACGGGTGCGCGGGATCAGGTCCCGGCCGATCTCGAGCAGTACGTGCGACGTGTGCGCGCCGCGACGCCGCTGCCGGTCGCGGTGGGGTTTGGCATCGGCACGCCGGCGCAGGCGGCCGCCGCGGCGCGCTACGCGGACGGCGTCGTGGTCGGCAGCGCGCTGATGGACGCGGTGGCGCAGGGCGGCGTCGGCGCGGCCGAGCGCCTGGTGCGCGAGCTGGCCGCGGCGGTGCACGCATGAGCATTCCGCGCTTCGTCGCGCTTTACAGCCAGGGGTTGGCATGGGCGGGGACGGTCGTCCTGCTTGGCGTGCTGATCGCGGACCCACGCTGGCTGGGGCAGGCCCCGGAGATGGTCGTGTTGTTCGCAGCCGCGATCGCGCTGCGCGGCATGGCGATCCCGCTCAGCAAGTACTCGTATCTGACGCAGACCGCGCTGGTGGGGCTCGCCGGGAGCTTGCTCGTCGGCGTGCCCGCCACGGCCGTCGCGATCGCGGGCGCGATCCTCACCGCCGATTCGGCGTGGGCGCGCAAACCGCTGCGCGTCGCGTGGATCAACCTGGGCCGCGAGGTGATCGCGCTGGTCGCCGCGTACGGCGTGTACGCCACCATCCTCCACTGGCTCGCGGTCACGACGCCCGAGCTGCGCATCGATCTGCTGCCGGCGTTCGCGGGCTACGCCCTCGCCTACTTCGTGTTCAGCCGGCTGCTCTTTTACTTCAGTCTGATCATCCGCGCGAAGCTCGAGCCCGCCGAGCGGATGATGATCATTCGCTACGAAGTGATCGGCTACGCCGCCACCGTACTGGCGACCACGATCTTCGTCGCGGTGGTCGTCTCCTGGTCCCTGGGCGCGTGGGTGATCGTCAGCCTGGTGCTCACATTCCTGGGTTTGCTGCTCAAGCAAATGGTCGAGGAGGCGATCTCCGCCGAGGAGCTGAACAAGATCCACGCGATGGAAGCGGTGATCACCGCCAACATCAGCCTCGAGGATTCGTTCCGCCGGATCGAGCGCCTGGCGCACCGCCTGGTCGACTGGGGGGACTTCCGGATCTACCGGATTCACGACGGCGTGATGGCGCTGGTGCACCGCTCCGCCCAGGGGCGTCCCGGCCGGGGCGAGCCGTCGGAAGACACCGCGGCGCTACGCCAGCACGTGGTCGCGAGCGGGGAGACGGCCGTGATCGACGACGTCACCCGCGACAAGCGCGTGGCCGACGCGCCCCTCGAGGTGCAGAGCCTCGTGATCGTGCCGCTCAAGTTCGGCGACCAGGTGATCGGCACCCTCGAGATCGAGCACCACAAGAAGAACAGCTACCGCCGCCAGGACGTGCTGACCATCACGACGTTCGCGAACCAGCTCGCGACGGCGGTCCACATTACGGACCTGCGGCGCCCGCTGGTCGAGACGGTCGAGCGGATGACGCGCCAGCTCGCGACGATCGCGCAGACGGCCGAGACCCTCAAGCAGGCCGCCGCCGCAGTCGCCACCTCCACGGGGATCATTCGCGAGGGCGTGCGGCGCGAAGAGGGCGAGGTGTCGGGGGGACTCGAGGCCACCGAGAGCCTCGCTCTGGTGTCGCGGCGCGTCTCCGACGACGGGGCGGGGGCGGCGCGAGCGTCGAGCGCCGCCAGCGACGTGGCGAGCCGCAACCGCACGCAGATCCGCGACGCGATCGAGCGGCTCGTGGCGCTGAAATTGTTCGTGGGAGAAAGCTCGATCAAGGTGCAGCAACTCGGCCAAATGAGCCGACGCATCACGGGGTTCATCGCCTCGATCCGCGAGCTCGCCGACATGACGAACCTGCTGGCGCTGAACGCCGCCATCGAAGCGGCGCGCGCCGGCAAGCACGGGAAGGGGTTCGCCGTCGTGGCGGACGAGGTGCGGCACCTGGCCGAGCAGAGCGCCGGGGCGGCGGTGGAGGCGGGCGACCTGGTGCTCGACATCCACCGTCAGGTGGGCGAAGTGGTGGAGCAGATGCGCCGCGGCGAGGTGAACGTGGGAGGCGTGGAGGAGTTGTCGGCGGCGGCGCTCGAGGCGCTCGATGCCATCGTGGCGGCGACGGCCGAGGCCACCGCCCACGCCGGCCGTATCGCCGAGGCCGCCGGGGAACAAGACCAGGCGTTCACCCGGTTGCGGCAGCGCATCAACGCCGTCGCGACCATCGCGGGCCAGAACCGCACCGAGGCGGACGATGTCGCGACCCGCGCCGTCGAGGCGGCGCAAGGCCTGACCGACCTGGAGCGGGCCACGCGTGACCTGGAGCAAGTGGCCACGATGCTGCGCGACCTGACGCGCGGCTTTGCCAGCGTCGCCTAGCCTGCGTAGCATTCCACCGTGATGGAAAGAGTCTTCGTGGGCCTCGGCTCGAACGTCGGCGACCGCGCCGCGCATCTCGCGCACGCGCGGCAGCGGCTCGGCGCGCTGCCGGGGACCCGGCTGGTGAGCGCCTCGCGCGTGGACGAGACGGCACCCCTGGGACCCGTGCCGCAGGGCCGATACCTCAATCAGATGGTTCTGCTCGAGACCACGCTCACCCCAGGAGCGCTGCTCGCCGAGTGCCGGAAGATCGAGGCCGAGCGGGGGCGGGAGCGGCGGGAGCGGTGGGGTCCGCGGACGCTCGATCTCGACATCGTACGGTTCGGCGTCCGAGAGGTGCGGGAACCCGGCCTGACGATTCCTCATCCCGAGCTTCCCAGGCGGGACTTCTGGCTGCGCGAGATCGCCGAGCTCGAGGCGCTCATCCATGTCTAACGTCACGACCCAGTCCCTGCTCGAGATGAAGCAAAAGGGGGAGCGGATCGTGGCGCTCACGTGCTACGACGCGCTGTTCGCCCGCCTGCTCGATGCGAGCGGGGTCGACATTCTGCTCGTGGGCGACTCGGTGAACCAGGTGCTCGCCGGCGCGTCCTCGACGTTGTCTGCGACGCTCGATCAGATGATCTACCACACCAGGATCGTGCGCCGCGGCGCGGAACGGGCGATGGTCGTGTGCGACATGCCGTTCCTCACCTATCAGGTGACACCCGAGGAAGCCGTGCGCAACTGCGGCCGCGCGATGCAGGAAACCGCGTGCCACGCCATCAAGCTCGAAGGCGGGCAGGCGATGGCCCCCACGGTGCGCCGCCTGGTGGACGTCGGGATTCCGGTGATGGGACATATCGGCCTGACGCCGCAGTCGGTGCATGCGCTGGGCGGGTACCGCGTGCAGGGTCGGGAAGACGTTGCGGCCGAGCGGCTCAAGGCTGACGCCAAGGCGCTCGAGGACGCGGGCGCGTTCGCGGTGGTGCTGGAGTTGATCCCGGCCCCGCTCGCGTCGCAGATCACCAAGGCGCTCACGATCCCGACCATCGGCATCGGGGCGGGGCCCGCCTGCGACGGCCAGGTGCTGGTGGTGCACGATATGCTCGGCTTGAACGACCGCTTCTCGGCGAAATTCGTGAAGAAGTACGCCGCGATGGCCGAGGACGTGCGCGAGGCGGTGCGCTTGTTTTCGGCTGAAGTGCGTGAAGGGCGGTTTCCGGGGCCGGACCATTCGTTTGGGAAATGACCGGGGGGGAGTGTAAATTCGGGGAGTCCTTTAACGCCAGGAAGGGACGATGTCCAAGAGCGAAGACGAAAAGATGGCGAAGCTGATCAAAAAGAACATCGCCAAGGCCGAGAAGGCGAAGCCCAAAACGCGTCGTAAATACGACCCGACGCTGCCGGCCGAGACGACGGACGACGATCTCGAGCGCCGCGACTTCTTTTCGGAGATGAAGAAGCGCGAGTTCTAGAGAGCCTCGCCGAGATGCGCGCCTGGTCCCAAGCCGAGCGCGCCCGCGGCCGCAGCATTGGGTTCGTCCCCACCATGGGCTTCCTCCACGAGGGGCACCTGCGCCTCGTCGACCGCGCCAAGGAGCTCGCCGACCGCGTCGTCCTGAGCATCTTCGTCAATCCCCTCCAGTTCGGGCCCAAAGAAGACTTCGCGAAGTATCCCCGCGATCTCGCCCGCGACCAGCAGCTGGCCGAGGGGCGCGTCGTCGACTGTGTGTTCGTTCCGGAAGGGTCCGAGATGTATCCCGCGGAGCCGGTCGCACGCGTGACGGGAGGGGCAGCCGCCGAGACGCTCGAGGGGGCTGCGCGACCGGGACACTTCACCGGCGTCCTGACCGTGGTGGCGAAACTCTTTCACCTCGTCGCGCCCGACGTGGCGGTCTTCGGTCGCAAGGACTTTCAGCAAGCCGCCCTCGTGAAGCGCATGGTCCAGGACCTGGACTTTCCGATCACGATTGACGTGCTCCCTACCGTGCGCGAGCTCGACGGACTCGCCCTCTCGTCGCGCAACAGCTACCTGAATGGCGACCAGCGCCGTTCCGCGCTGGCGCTGTCACGGGCCCTGCGCACCGTGGAGCAGACGTGGCGCAGCGGGGAAGCCGACCCGACCCCGCTGCAGCGGCGCGGCATGGAGGTGTTGCGGGGACCTGGGGTCGAGCCCGAATACCTGGTGCTGGTGGATGAGGACCTGCAGCCGGTCACCCGCGCCACGGCGCGCACCGTCGCCGTCCTCGCCGCGCGTGTCGGCGCGACGCGCTTGATCGACAACGTGGTGCTGGGCGAGGGTGTCGCGGCCGACCCCACGGTGCGCGCGTGAGTCTGCCCGTCTGGGCGCAGGTCAGCCCCGCCCGCCTGGGCCACATCGAGCGCGTCGCCGGCCTGCTCGGCGCATGGGCCGATGCGATGCGCATCGCCGCTCCGGAACGAGACCGCTGGCTCCGGGCCGCCTGGTTGCATGACGCGTTGCGTGACGCTCCCCTGAAGGATCTCATGGCACACGGCCCTGCCGCCGCCGAGCGCGCCGCCCAGGACGGAGAGCGAGACCGCGGCGTGCTCGACGCGGTGCGATACCACACCGTCGGCTACTCCGAGTGGGACGAGGTCGGCCGGATGCTGTACGTCGCCGACTTCCTCGAGCCGGGCCGCGACTTCGATCCGGACGGGCGTCGTGCGCTCACCCAGCGCGTGCCTACTGAACGAGCTGCCGTGCTGCGCGAGGTGGCACGCCGGCGCATCGAGTGGGTGGTCCGCTCGGGGTGGCCGCTGCGCCCGGAAACGGTGGCGTTCTGGAACGCGCTGGCGTCGCGCTAGTCCTGGCACTCGCCGGCTGCGGCCACGACGCCGCACCCGCCCACGCGGTGCCGGGCGACCGCGGGCCGGCGATCGTCGTCGAGGTGCTGAACGCGAGCGGCAGGCCGGGGAATGCCCGCGTCGGCACGCGGGTGCTGCGGCGCGCGGGGATCGACGTGGTCTACTTCGGCAACGCGCCCGCCACCCTGGGGATCATCGATTCGACGCGCATCATCGTGCGGCGGGGGTCGGCGAGCCTGGGTGACCGGCTCCGGCAGGCGCTGGGGACCGGGCGCGTCGAGGTCCAGCTCGACAGCGCCCGACTACTCGACGCCAGCGTGCTGCTGGGCGCCGACTTTGCTCCGCGACAGGACTTCCACCCGTAATTGACCGCAAGCGGCACTGATGTCGAGGCCGCGGCTGCGTCTGAGCACGGCCTCGACGCCACGCGACTTGAGCCGGCGCTCGAAGGCGATCATCTGCGCCCGCCCGGTCGGGGTCAAGTCCGGCGCGCCGCCCGGATGCAACGGCAGCAGGTTGACGAGCGCGCCGAGGGGTAAGGCCAGCTGCGCCAGCTGATCGGCGGCTTCCAGCGTGTCGTTCCGCCCGCCGATCAATACATATTCGAGCGTCACACGGCGTCGAAACTGCTTCAGGGCCTCCAGCACTTCAGGGAGCTTGTACTTCTTTTCGATCGGCATCAGCTTGCGGCGCAGCGTCGGCGTCGGCGCGTGCAGCGAGAGCGCGAGCCGGAACTGCTCAGGTCGCCGAGCCAGTTTCGTCAGCGTCGGTAGGATGCCGACGGTCGAGACCGTGATGTGCCGCGCGCCGATCCCGAACCCGTCGGGCTGATTCAGGATCGTCAGGGTCGGGTCCACGGCGTCCCAGTTGAGGAGCGGTTCGCCCATGCCCATGAACACCACGTTGGTCGGCTTGGGCGCGCCCGCCGCAAGCACTAGTTCGCGAACCTGGCCCACGATCTCGGCCACGGAAAGATTGCGCCGGAACCCCATGCGGCCGGTCGCGCAGAACACGCATCCCAGGGCGCACCCCGCCTGCGACGAAATGCACAGGGTGCGGCGCTTCCCCTCGGGGATGAGCACCGACTCGATCGCCTCGCCGTCGGCGAGTGTCCACAGGAACTTCTCAGTGCCGTCGGTCGACACCTGCCGCGTCGCCAGCGTGAGGCGAAACAGCGGGAACGCTTCGTCGAGGGCGGTCCGCAGCGCGGCCGGGAGCTCAGTTGCGTCCGCCCAACTACCCACGGGTCGCTGCCACAGGCGTGGCGCCACCTGGCGCAGGCGGTACGCAGGCTCGCCGCGCGCTGCGAGCCACTCCCCGAGAGCGA
>Ga0193723_1000016_pt1 | contig 44001 bp, 33 predicted proteins | sample H2m2metaG_FD_143042 | JGI IMG/M metagenome (GOLD analysis project Ga0193723, IMG submission 143042) | Soil microbial communities from a riparian zone of the East river system, Colorado, United States - H2m2 | ecosystem: Environmental > Terrestrial > Soil > Riparian zone | place: USA: East River...
CGTGCATCCAGATCGGCGCGCGCAACATGCAGAACTACTCGCTGCTCAAGACCGTCGGCAGAATGAAGAAGCCCGTCATGCTCAAGCGCGGAATGGCGGCGACTATCAACGACCTCCTCCTGAGCGCCGAGTACATTCTGGCGGAAGGAAACCAGAACGTGATCCTGTGCGAGCGCGGTGTCCGCAGCTTCGATCCCGCCGCGCGCAACATGCTGGACCTGACCGCGATTCCAATCGTGCACAGGCTTTCGCATCTGCCGATCATCGCCGACCCGAGTCACGGCACCGGACTCCGCGACAAGGTGATTCCGATGGCGCGCGCCGCTGTTGCCGCCGGCGCCGACGGAGTTCTCATCGAGGTCCATCCTGAGCCGGATCGCGCGCTCTCCGACGGAGCGCAGTCGCTTTATCCCGATCAATTCACGCAGCTGGTCTCCGAGCTGCGCGCCGTTGCCGCTGCGATTGGGCGCAGCATCCCGACGCCAAAAGGCGGAACGGCACAGCAGTAGCAGGGTAGCCCTACATATGAAAAAGCTTATTACCCTGGCGGCGTTCGCGTTCGCGGTGATCCCGATCTCCGCGCGAGCGCAGAGCGCCGACGCCATCATCGATCGCGCCGTCGCGGCCTATGCGCGTCTCAATAGCATGCGGGCTGAATTCACGCAGACGCTGACCAATCCGCTCACCGGCAATTCGCAGACGACCAGCGGAGTCATTCTTCGGAAGAAGCCCAATCTCCTCAGCATCGCCTTCGAGAGCGGTGATCGGGTTGCCGCTGATGGGTCGACGCTGTGGGTCTTTCTCCCGAGCAGTGTGCCCGGTCAGGTGATGCGCATGCCATACACCGGAAGCAACGCCAGCACCGTGGACCCGGCAGAGCAGTTTCTCAACGCGCCCCGCACGCGCTTCACAGTTACATCGTCGGGCACCGCGAACGTCAGCGGGCGTGCAACTCACGCGGTAACGCTGGTACCCAAGCGCGCCAATGCCGGATTCACCAGCGCCAAGGTGTGGATCGATGACGCCGACTCGAGCATCAGGCAGTTCGATGTCGAGAGCGCGAACGGCCTCAAGCGGCACGTCGTGATCACGAGCTTCACTCCAAACCCGGAGCTCAGTAAGTCGACTTTCCGGTTCGCGGTTCCAAAGGGGGCGAAGATCGTCGATCAGGCTCAGATGAGCGGGGTCGCTTACTAACAAACAGCAACTGAGAACTACATTGCTGCCCGCTACCCGCTTGTCGCTACAAGCTGGTCGCTGCAGACGTGGGGACAGTCCTCTGTGGCGTAATGCCAAAAGCAATTGCTTCTGGCATGACCCACTCCAGAAACGTCCCGACGTTGTGAGGCGAACAGCTGGCAGCGTTTAGCGGGTAGCGCGCAGCAGTTCAGTTGCAGTTTCTTACTTGGGTTGGGCTCGAACCAACCCCCCAACCGCGGCCAGCTTCTTCGGATCGGTCCCCCGTCGCTGCGCGATCTCCACAGCCGCGGCCGAGAGCGCGCGGTATACCTCCAGCGCCCGCTCGTGTCCCTTCAATGCGCGCAGGTGCTTCGCCACCGTCTCCGCATCCCCGCGCACGACCGGCCCCGTGAGCGCATCGTCCGGCGTCGTCTGCTTCATGTTCGCAAGCGCTCCACTCATCAGACTTTCAACGGCCTGGTAGGCGCTCGCGTCGGGGATCCCGATATCGTGCAGGAGGTGACCGGCGACCGACGCCAGCACCACCGGGAAATTCGAAGAGATGACAGCCGCTGCGTGATACGCAGGTTTTTTTCCGGCGGGTATGTCCAGGGTGCGCGCTCCGAGGTGCCCGGCAAGCCGGCGCGAAGCGCTCTTCGCGGCGTTGTCGCCATCGATGCCCACCCACCCTTTGCGCAGAAGCTCGGCCGCGACTTCCGGATCGCTGAACGGAACGAGTGGATGGAAAGTGCCGCCCGGGAAACCGGAATCCGACAGAGCGCGCAGTCCCTCGGGCTCCGCGATCGCCGACGTATGCAGAATCACCGTGCCGCGCTCGACCAGCCCGCTCTTTGCCGCCGCCATCACTTCGTCGAGTGTTTCGTCGATCTGTGGATCTCGAACGCACACGATGACGACGTTCGCGCCCGACATCTCCTCCGGCAATGCTCCACTCGAGCTCGCCACGCCCGATGGGCGCCTGCCGTGCAGACCCACCACCTCGACCTCTGGGGCGCGAAAGGCGCGAAATAGCCCGCGCCCGACGTGCCCCGGTCCGATGATAAAAACTCTTTCGCTCACTGGCTTTCGACGCTGTCCGCGGCGACTGGGTGGGCGGCGACCTTCTTCAGCAGGTCCTGCTCCGTCTTCGCTCCGCGGGCCAGCTCGAGCGCTTTCTGCAGTGGCTTGTCGACCGACGCACGCCGCTGGAATTCGGCTTCACTGCCGAAGACGTATCGGGCGATGTCAAAGGCGATCACGCGCGACACAAGAGGCTCGGCTTCGTCGTACACATCGCGCGGAATGTCGATACCCCGCGCCTTCATGCGCTGCCAAACTTCCTCGCGCATCGCCGGCGTGACGACGAAGTCCGGAGAGGTGACAGCGCGCGTAGCCTTCAGACTGAGCGCGTAGTCGGTAACCGCATCGCGGAAATGACCGGCGTTGGCGCCAAGAGCGCGCAGAAGATTCGATTCGGCGGCCGGTGTCGTGCTGTCGCCGGCGATCACATCCGGGGTGATGCCGCCGCCGCCGTATACCGTCCGACCAGCATCGGTGCGAAATCGCTGACGCCCGGGCAGAGGCGCATCGTCGGAGTCGTCGTCAGCCGGCAGCTTCCGGGCGATTGAGCGACCCGAGGGAGTGAACCAGCGCGCCGTTGTGATCTTCAGCCCACCGTCCGCACCGAACGGAATCACGCTCTGTGCGCTTCCCTTCCCGTAGGTGGGCGTCCCAATGAGCACCGCACGGTCGTGATCCTGGAGCGCGCCAGCAACAATCTCCGCCGCGCTCGCGCTCCGGCCATCGACGAGAACGAGCAGGGGAAGTTGCGGCCAGCGCTGCTTCGCCGTGTCGGCGTATTCGCGATTGGCATCCGGCAGTCGCCCGCGCATGCTCACGATTTTCTGTCCGGGATCGAGGAAAAGATCGGAGACCCTCACTCCCTGGTTCAGCAGGCCGCCCGGATTGGTGCGGAGATCGAGCACCAATGTCTTCATACCACGGGAAAGCAGACTCGCGATCGCACCATTGAGCTCTTTCGCGGTGGAATCGCTGAACGCCTTGAGGTCGATGTAACCGACTCCATCTCCGAGCAGTGATGCTCTTCGCACCGCGCTCTGGTGAATCGTCGTGCGCTGCACTTTGAGGTCGATCGGAGCCGAGACGCCGGGCCGCTCGAGCTTGAGCGCCACAGTCGTGCCGGGCTTTCCCCGCAACACCTTCGACGCCTCTTCGATCGTCCAGCCCTTGGTCGGCTTCCCCGCGAGCTCGATGATCCGATCTCCCGCCTGCAGACCGGCGCGCTCGGCCGGACCGCCGGGCATCGGAGCGACCACGATCAGCCAGCCATCGCGCAAATCGACTTCCACACCCAGACCGGCGTAATTCCCGCTGGTCGTCTCGTTGAGTCTGGCGAAGCGATCGGGCGGCAGGAACGTCGAATAGGGATCCCTCAGCTCGTAGAGCATTCCGTCCACCGACTTCCGGTACAGCGCCGAATCGGTGACGGCGTCGACGTAATCGTTCTGAACGCGGCGGAAGACGCTTTCGAACAGCTGAGCGCCCTCGTAAGCCGTAAATGTCCCAATGCTCGCGCCACGCTGCAGCAACCAACCTCCGGTGACGATGGCACCGACGAAGGTTCCGGCAATGATCATCGTGCGCGCGCGCGCAGAGGAGCTGGGGAAGTTGAGTTTCATTGGTGCTTAACTCTTGATGGCGGCAAAAGGTTGAGGAAACGTCGAGGCGAGGCTTGAGCGAACTCGTTCGTGCACCGTCGCCTCGTCACCGGCTCCATCTATCAACTTGATTGGTCCGCACTCAGGATGGGAGTGCTGCCACGCCGGATCTGTGAATTCGCGAAAGGCATTTGCGACCCGCGCGTGAAAATCGTCGCTGGCTTTCTCCATCCGGTCACGCGCGCCACGCGCATCCGCTCTCTCGAGCCCGTGCGTTGCGGAGATGTCCAGGAGAAGCGTGAGATCGGGTACGAGACCGGCGGTAGCAAGTGCGTTGGCGGCGCGGACTTCGGCCTCCGGCAATCCGCGCCCGACGATCTGATAAGCGTACGTCGACAGAAAAAAACGATCGAGCAGGACGACAAAGCCGTTGCCAAGTGAGGGCCGGATCTCCCGCGCAACGAGCTCCGCGCGGGACGCCATGAAAAGCAGCGCTTCACTCGCCGCTGTTATCTCCTGCTCGGGATGGAGCAGAATCTCTCTGATGGCGTCGCCCACTGGCGTGCCCCCGGGCTCGCGCACCGCAACAGCGGCAATGCCGGCGGTCGCCAGCCGCTCCGCCAGAATTCGAATCTGGGTGGTTTTCCCCGCGCCTTCAGCTCCCTCGAAGACGATCAGCCGACCGCGCGCCATTCTCAGGACAGGGTGATGATCGGACTCGCGGCGCCCTTCTTCATCCCGTCCATGATCCACTGATTCACGCGCAGCATCAGCTTGTCGAAGTTCTCCTGCGCGGAGACGGCGCGCTGGTACGCCGGCTGCGACTGAATCTTTTCGAGCATGGAGTCGAGCTGCTGCTCCATCTCGGGAGTGGGATTCTCTCCACGCTGGATCAGCTGCTGCGCCTCACCGCGCAGCTTCTCCATCTGCTGAAGGAGTGCTACGGCTCCTTGATCTTCGTTGAGCGCCTCGCTCGATCGCTTGAGCGCCTGATACTCTGGACTCTGTCCGATGAGCCTGCCCAGCTCCTTTCCTTTCTCTTCCAGCATTGCCTCTCCTGTATGGCTTTCGGCGACGCTATGCGCGCGTCGCGAAGACGAATCGCTCGCGACCGGTGAGATCGAGAAGCACTTCGACTCCCGAGTAGCGGCCATCGACGGCGATCATCTCGGCGACGGTCCCCGCGCGGCGAGTATCGACCTCGAGAGCGAGAAATCCGCCACGCACCAGCACGGACGGGCATTGTCGAATCAACGAGCGAGTTACCGATAGCCCATCATCGGGGCAAAGTAAGGCCAGGCTCGGCTCCCAGTCGCGGACGTCGGCCGGCAAATCGGCGATTTCGGCGAAGCTGATGTAGGGCGGATTGCAGACGACAGCATCGAGTTTTTCGCCAGCGAGAGGGGCAAGCAGCGAGCCGTCGCGGAACTCGACGCCCGATTTCAGGACCTTCGCCAACGAAGCAGCATTGGCGGAGGCTACTGCCAGCGCGTCGAGGGAGATGTCGGTCCCGATGACGAGGTCGAATTCGCGCTCGAATGCAAGCGAGAGAGCAATTGCGCCCGAACCCGTTCCGATGTCGGCGATGCGACGCGTCTTCGAGCTGCAGCGATCCAGCACGCGCTCGACCAGAACCTCGGTCTCCACTCGCGGAATGAGGACACGCTCATCCACGTCGAGAGTAATATGCCGGAACGACGCGCGGCGCACTGCATATGCGAGGGGCGCTCCGGCGGCGCGGTTCATCGCGGCGCGAATCACCGATACCGCAACCTCCGGAGACGCGTCAGCGACGGAGTTGGCGGCGGCCCAGAACCTCGGTACGTCGAGCACCGCGGCGATGATGTCCCGCGCCTCCCGTTCGGGCTCGCCAATGCCCACAGATTCCAGCATTGCTGTACATCCGGCGAGCAGATCACCGATGGTCCCGATTGGCAGCGCCGTCGGAAAGAAGCCCCGCGAGGCGGTGCTCTTACTCACCGAGCTTCTCCTCCACGTCGGCGACCTTCAACGCCTCGATGAAGGGCTCGATTTCGCCGTTGAGAACTTTCGTCAGCTCGTGGAGAGTCAGGTTGATGCGGTGATCCGTGACACGGTTTTGCGGATAATTGTAGGTGCGGATCTTCGCGGACCGATCACCGGTCCCCACCTGCGTCTTTCGCATGCGGGCACGCGCGGACTCCTGCTCGGCGATCTTGGCGTCGAGGAGCCGAGCACGCAACACTTCCATCGCCTTGAGCTTGTTCTGAAGTTGTGACTTCTGATCCTGCTGGCTGACGACGATTCCACTCGGGATATGCGTGATGCGCACTGCGGAATCGGTGGTGTTCACGCTCTGGCCGCCGGGACCCGACGAGCGAAAGACGTCGATGCGCAAGTCCTTGTCTTCGATCTTGAGATCGATTTCCTCGGCTTCGGGAAGCACGGCGACTGTCGCGGCGGATGTGTGAATGCGGCCCTGACTCTCGGTGACAGGCACTCGCTGAACACGGTGTACTCCGGATTCCCAGCGCATGGCGCCGAAAGCGCCTTCGCCCTTCACCTTGAAGATGGCTTCTTTCACGCCGCCCAGCGTGCCGTCGGACTGCGAGATAACCTCTACTCGCCAGCGACGTCCCTCGGCGAAGCGGGTGTACATGCGGTAGAGATCGGCGGCAAAGATCGCCGCCTCGTCGCCGCCGGCGCCGCCCCTGATTTCGACGATCGCGGGACGGTCGTCGAGCGGGTCGTGCGGTATGAGGGCAGGCTTTATCTGTTCGAGGAGCGTGTCGATGGAGCTTTGGAGACGGGCCTCTTCGGCCCTGGCTTCCTCTGCCATGTCGGCATCGTCCGAGTCGAGGAGCTCGCGGGTTTCCGCGAGCTCCTGCTCGAATCTCTCGAGCCGGGTGCCCATTTGCACCAGCGGCTGGAGGTGCCTCAGTTCTCGGCCGAGCGCACTCATGCGCTGCTGGTCCCTTACATTCTGCGGATCGGAGAGCTCTCGCTCTACCTCAGAGGCCCGCTCGATGGCGTCTCTGAGCCGGTCGCGGAGGCTCAGGTTTCGGTGGCAGGCGCAGCAGCGGCTGGCTTGCCGTACTTCTGACGGAAACGCTCAACGCGCCCCGCGGTATCGACTAGCTTCTGCTTGCCCGTGAAGAACGGGTGGCATTGGGCGCAGATGTCGGTGTGAATCTCCGCCTGGGTCGAACGGGTCTGATAACTATTGCCACAGGCACACCTGACGGTCGCCGTTGCGTATACTGGATGGATATCGGGCTTCATTGGAGTCTCTTTGAGTGTTCGTGTAGAGCTAGGAATTATAGCTAAATTGACCTCCTGAAACAAGTTAGCGTGACCATCGCCAGGCGCCGGCTCGGCTATGCGGGCGCGATTGCGGCGCTCGCAATCGTATACGTCGTTGCGGCGCGAGCCGGCCTCATGATGGACGCCGTGGCGGGCTTTGCGACTCTCGTGTGGCCGCCGAGCGGACTAGCCCTGGCGGCACTCTTGATTCTCGGACCCCGACTCTGGCCCGGCGTATTCGCTGGGGCCGTTGTCGCCAATCTGCTCACCGGTGCGCCGATAGTGGTGGCCCTGGGAATCGGAGTCGGCAACACCCTCGAGGCGGTCCTTGCCGTCTACGCCTTGCGACGGATTCCCGGCTTTGACGCGTCTCTCGAGCGCCTTGCCGACGTAGTCGGATTGATCGTGCTCGCCGCCGGGTTGAGCACCATGGTGAGTGCCACGATCGGAGTGACCAGCCTGCACCTGGGCGGTGTACTGTCCGCGGGACAGCTGGGGGAAACGTGGCGCGCCTGGTGGCTGGGTGACATGATCGCAGATCTCCTCGTCGCTCCGGTGCTACTGGTCTGGGCGAGCGGTCCACGACGGCTCGGCGATCAGAAACGCCGGGCGGAAGCGGTCGCATTGGGAATCGCGGTAGTCGCGGTGAGCCTGCTGATTTTTGGGGGGCAAGCGGGACCGGCGATAGCGACCGGCAAATATGCTCAAGCCTATTTGTTTTTTCCTCTGCTGATATGGGCCGCGCTTCGATTCGGCCAGCGGGGCGCCGTAACGGTCGCGTTCGTGGTCTCCGTAATCGCCGTATGGGGAACGGCGATGGGGCACGGTCCGTTCGTCAGGCCGGCGCTCCATCAGAGTCTCATCGCTCTTCAGACCTTCATGGGAGTTGCGAGCGCGACATTTCTAGTCCTCGGTGCGAGCATCGCGGAGAGACGCCGTGCAGAACGAGAGGTGAGACTCGCGCGTGCCCGGGCTGAGGAAGCAAACCGCGCCAAGGCCGAGTTTTTGGCAGTGATGAGTCACGAGCTTCGGACCCCGCTGAACGCGATATCCGGGTACGTCGATTTGTTGAAGATTGGCGTCGACGGGCCGCTGACCGAAAAGCAGAGTGTTTCGCTCGCCCGGATTCAGCTGAATCAGCAGCATTTGTTGGGTATGATCGACGATGTATTGAGCTTCGCCAAAATCGAAGCTGGGAAGCTCAGGGTCGACGTCCAGACGGTGCTGGTGCATGACGTGGTCGCGACTCTTGAAGCACTCATCCGCCCCGAGCTCGAAAGAAAGGAGCTCATTTTCTCATGCGACCCTTGCGATCCGGCGCTGTCAGTCCGCGCAGATCCGGAAAAGCTGCGGCAGATCCTCGTCAACTTCCTTGCAAACGCAATGAAGTTTACCCCGACGGGCGGCAGCATCGTCGTGGGTGCCGATCGCCGCGACGGTTTCGTCAGGATATGGGTGAGCGACTCGGGTGTGGGAATCCCGAGCGATCAGATCGAGCGCGTCTTCGAGCCGTTCTTCCAGGTGGAGAGGGGTACCACCAGGCGCTACCCTGGAATCGGACTCGGGCTGGCAATTGCCAGCGACTTCGCGCGCGCGATGGATGGAGAGGTGCGGCTGGAGAGCACGGTCGGAAGAGGGAGCATCGCATCCGTTCTGTTGCCCGCCGGCTGAGAAAAGGCTCACCGAAAGGTGAGCCTTTTTGCATCTTATGGCGCATGAAAGCACGCGCCCTCATTTCGTTACTCGCTCTCAGTCTGTCGTTCGGCACAACGCTCGACGCACAAGGCGTCGCGCAGAATCCGCCTTCCAACACCGTCGTCGCGCCTGGTGCAGCAGAGCCTGGGTCCAATCTCACCGTCTATTTGCTGACGTTTGGCTGGGGTGACGTCGTGTGGGAGCGGTTCGGACACAACGCAATCTGGATCAAGGATCGCACGCGCGGCACGGACGTCACCTACAACTGGGGAATGTTCGACTTCAATCAGCCGCACTTTCTCCGCCGATTTCTGACTGGCGACACGCGCTACTGGATGGAAGCGATCGATTTCGCACCCATGGTCCGCTTTTACAAGGAGCGCGACCGCTCGATCCTGGCACAGGAGCTCAATCTCACGCCAGCGCAGCGGCTCAAGCTGCAGCAGTTTGTCCAGAACAATTCGCTGCCCGAGAACAAGTTCTACCGCTACGACTATTACCGGGACAATTGTTCGACACGGCTTCGCGATGCGCTCGATCACGCCGTGTCGGGACAGCTGCAGCTTGCGACCGTCACCCGCGTGACATCCGGAACGTATCGCTCGCACACCCAGCGGCTGATGACAGGCGATATCCCGCTCTACACCGGCGTGACGCTGGCGCTTGGACATCCGGCCGACAAGCTGATCTCGGTGTGGGACGAGATGTTCCTGCCGGTCCGGATGGCGAACGACGTCAGAAGCGTCAGTATCCCTGACAGCACTGGCGCCCGCATCCCTCTCGTTCGCTCCGAGATGGCGATCTTCACGGCCGGACGCTCACCCGAGCCCGCCGCTCCTCCCAATTATTTCCCGTGGTACGTAGCGTTCGGGATTCTACTGGCCGGGATCGTGGTCGCCCTGGTGAGAAGCGCGGAAGGAGGCAGCAGGATCGCGTTTTTCGGCGCGACTGCAATCACAACCTTGTGGAGTCTTGTCGCCGGGCTTGGCGGCCTGGCGCTGGTGTTCGTCTACTTCACCAAGCACTACTTCATGACCCGAAACGAGAATCTCATGCACTTCGATCCGCTATCGCTCGCGCTGGCGGTTCTGGTCCCGCTGTCAGTGTATGGATTGCGTGGAACGTCGAGGGCCATCAAGGTGAGCGGCTTCGTGGCGGCACTCTCACTGTTTGGATTCGTGCTGCAGGGAATTCCGTTCTTCGATCAGAAGAACGGCGAGATCATCGCGCTGGCTTTGCCGCTCAATCTTGCGGTGTGGTGGACGGTCCACCGCCTCACGCATTACAAGCGGACTTCCTTGCCTTCCTCCGCCGCCTTGTAGATCGCTTCCATCAGCCTGATGACTGTGAGCTGATCATCGGGCGGCTCGTACGGCGTATCCTCGTTGACGACCGCGATGAAGTGCGCGAACTCGGCGCGATACGACTGAAGGAAGACGCTCTCTCGCGCGGCTGCGCCACTCGGCGATACGTCTGTCGGCTTGCCGTTCAACATCTTCACGACGCGCAGCGGGGCGAGACGTGCGCTACCACGCCCGGACAACACCTCGAACCACCAGCGCTCTTCCTGTCCGACGTACGACCACGATACGTCGAAGCTGAAGCTCATGCCGCCCGCGCACTCCACGTGCACGATCATCGAATCCTCGACGGTGGTGGCGCCACGGCTTCGATCCATGTTCGCGGTGACACGAACCGGCTCCGGGAAATCCGCGACCCACAGCGCCAGATCCACGAGCGGGTAACCGTGCTCGAAGAAGGCACCGCCACCTGCTTCAGGCCGCCTGAATCGCCAGCCAGTCCGACTCGTGGCGAACTGATACTGTCCTGCCCGCACGCCGATGAGCCGACCCAGCTCGCCACCCTGGAGAAAGCGATAGAGCTGCTGGACATCGCTGCGGAAACGGTGGTTGTTGCCAACCACTACTTTGCGCCCGGACTGTTTGGCGGCGGCCAGGATCCGCTCCACCCCGCGCGAAGTGAGTGACAGCGGCCGCTCGCACAGGACGTCGACCTTCGACTTCAAGGCGCGAAGAACGTGCGGCTCGTGCAGGTGATTCGGCGTGGCGATCACCACCGCGTCCACTTGATCCAGCTCCAGCAGATCCTCGATGTCGGTGAACACGTCGGGAATCTGCAGACGTTCGGCGATCGCGCTGGCCTTGGGCCCATCGTTGTCGCAGAGCGCAACGAGTTGCGCGCCCTTGATCTTCGACAGCACCGGGAGGTGCGCCAGCTGGGCTATCGCGCCCGCCCCAACGAGGCCGAGGCGGACAGTGTCCTTCGATTTGGACTCCTTGGCGCTAGCCTGCGATTCGGCCAACTGTCGTTCCCGGATAATAGGTCTCTAGAATCGTACGATAATTCTGACCCGCGCGCGCGCGGCCAATCGCGCCCCACTGGCACATACCGATGCCGTGCCCGTAGCCCCGACCGTTGACTGTGAGCGCGGATACTTCTCCGCCGCTCGTCTCCCTCGTAAAGCTGAAATAGGTGCTATTGAGAATCGCGCCTTTCGGATCGCGGAGAACGAACCGAATGTCGTTGCCGCGGAGCGTGTACGCTCCGCTGTCGGTCTGCACGAGGAGCGCGGCCATCCGCCCTGAAGGTGTTCTTCCCTGCTCGCGGACGTCAGTGATTCTACCGACTCCTGCCTTCGGCGCTTTCGTATAAGCAGCCAGATACTTCTCCATGACCGCGCGAAGACCGGCACCATCGAAGTTTTGTGTCCAACTGAAACGAGGCGACGGATCGCAGTAATAATGGTCGGTTCCGGGAATCCTGTCGCTGACGGGTCGAAGGTATGGCTGGTCCGGTTGGTCGTACCAGACCTCGCTCACCGCGGCGGTGCTGCCGCCACAGGTAGAGTGATAGGGCGTGGTGATTGGCTGGCCCGCATATAGAACGACTACGTCTGCCGTAGTAATGATCGCCGTGTCGGATTGCGGCTTCTCGGCGTCGACACCTCCGTATACCTGATCCTGAACGGTGGAATACATGTCGAAGCCGCGGATATCGTTCAGATGCTTGTAGGCGTAGGTTCTCGCTGCCACCGCCTGCGCCTGCACTGCGGCGAATTCAGCAGCGGTGCGATTCCCGATCTCTAGCGGGACAACGCCACGGAGATAGTCATCCATTGACAGTCGGTTGACTACCAACAGCCCCGAGTCGCTTGGCGTGATAACGAGGTCGCCTCGGTAGCGCTTGCCGTTCCACAACACGTATGGGCTATTCCCTTCCGCCCGGATGACTACGGACTCTTTGCCGCGAGCGACGCCCGCTGTGTCGGGGGCAGCAGTGGCGAGCGCGATTCGAACGATCTGGTTTCGGCCATTCTTGTAGAGGCCGCGCACGACGGGAACGTTCCCGCCTCCGGCGCCTGGCGAGACGAGCGATACGCACGCGCCGACCCCGAGCACGGCCGACACGGCGAGATACGCACGCATTAGTGGTTTCGATTGCGCGCTAAGCAATCGCTTGCTCCATTGCATCCCTCATTCTCTCCAGCGTTGTGGCGACTTCGGCGTCACCGTGAGCAGCCGACATGAAACATGCTTCGAATGGTGATGGCGCGAGATAAACCCCCCGATCGAGCGCGGCGTGGAAAAAACGCCGGAAAAGTGCTACGTCCGATGCCTTCGCCTCCATGAAATTGCGAACCGGCCTGGCCGTAAAGAAAAATCCCCACATCGACCCCGCGTATCCGGCCGTCAACGGAACTCCCAGGTCCTCGGCGATCTTTTGCAAACCTCCGACCAGCGCGGCGGTGCGTTTCTCGATTCTCGAATGAAGCTCCGGCGTGAGCGTCGTAAGCGTTGCCAAACCTGCCGCCATTGCCAGTGGATTGCCCGAGAGCGTTCCGGCCTGGTAGACCGGTCCTGACGGTGCCACGCGCTCCATTACATCCCTGCGGCCGCCGTAGGCTGCTACAGGCAGCCCTCCACCGATCACCTTGCCGAGTGTTGTAAGATCGGCCGTGACGCCAAAACGCTCTCTCGCCCCGCCAGGAGCGATCCGGAATCCGGTCATCACCTCGTCGAAGATGAGGAGAGCGCCCGAGTCGTCGGCGAGCTTCCGCAACCCTTCGAGGAACCCCGGCACTGGCGGAATGAATCCGGAATTGCCGACGACCGGCTCAACGATGATGGCGGCGAGGCTCTTCGTATTATGACCGACAAGATCAGAAGCGGCTTCGAGATCGTTGAATGGCGCGGTGAGCGTGAGCGCAGCGAGCGCCGCAGGTACACCCGGCGAATCCGGAAGGCCGAGCGTGGCAACGCCGGACCCGGCCCGCACGAGAAACGAATCCGCGTGACCGTGATAACAGCCCTCGAATTTCAGTATCTCGTCTCGTCCCGTGAACGCGCGCGCCAGGCGTACCGCGCTCATGGTCGCCTCCGTGCCGCTCGAGACGAACCGCATCATCTCGACATGTGGCATTCGCTGGCGAATCAGCTCGGCCAGCTTGACCTCGAGCTCGGTCGGCATGCCGAAGCTGGTTCCTCGCTGCATCGCATCCGCGAGCGCCTCGAGAACAATCGGAGACGCGTGGCCGAGGACGAGCGGACCCCACGACAGGACGAAGTCGATGTATTCCTTGCCATCCACGTCCCAGATCCGGGCGCCTTCCCCTCGCTCGACCACGACCGGCTCGCCTCCTACACCGCGGAATGCTCTCACCGGAGAATTCACCCCTCCAGGGAAGAGATCGCGGGCCCGCGCCATCACTTCTGCCGATCGCATTCAGATACGGGGTCGTGGGATCGATGCGACCGAAGCCCGCATCAGCGTCCGTAACTTCCGATCGTCACCTGAGCGATTGGGAGCTCGCGGGAAATCCGGCGTGGCTCAGGAAAGCCAGCTGGAAGCGCGACCCGGATGACCGAGGCCTGAAAGTCGTAGTCATCGACGACTTCCTCGACTGCCACTTCCGCGATCGTCCCAGGAGGCAGCGCGACGTCGATCTGCGTCACGCCATCGATGTCGTCCGCCTGCCAGGGTAGGCGCGCCTGGGACGTTCCGTTCTCGGGATTCGTGCGATCCACGATTGCAGGCGCGGTGCGTCCGACGCGTGACTCGTATCGCTCGCCCGTGATCGAACGCTGAAGCTCGGTGAGTCGCTCGAGCCGCTCGCGCTTCACCGCCTCGTGAACATCGTCGGCGTACTGCGCCGCGCGCGTTCCGTCCTGGGGAGAATAGGTGAACGCTCCCACGCGCTCAAACTGTATCTCCTGGAGGAACTCCAGGAGCTCCTCGAACTGTTCGTCGGTCTCGCCGGGAAAGCCGACGATGCAGGTTGTCCGGATAGCGACATCCGGAACGGCGTCGCGAAACTTCGCAACGCGCTCCCGAATGGTGCGCTTCCGCTCGGGACGCCGCATCCGCGCCAGGACGACATCGGAACCGTGCTGGATCGGCATGTCGAGATACGGCAGGACGCGATTCTCTCGCGCGACAACCTCCAGCAGACGATCGGTGATTCCGGCTGAATACAGATAGAGCATGCGGATCCACGGAATCGAAGTCTCGGCTACGAGCGCGTCGAGCAGCTCCGGGAGATTGTTGCCATCGCGCCGATCGCGTCCGTAATGGGCGAGGTCCTGCGCGACCAGGTTTATCTCGCGCGCGCCCTGGAGCTCGAGCAGCTGCGCCTCACGAACGACTTCATCGAGGGCAAACGAGCGGTGCTTACCGCGCATCAGTGGAATTGCGCAGAACGCACAGCCATGATCGCAGCCTTCGCTGATCTTCATGTACCGGACGTGGGGGAGATCTCCGGTGTAGAGGCGCACACCCGGGTGCAGCTCTTCGCTCGCTTCGCTCAGGAATCCTCTTTCGGTCAGCTCTGGAACAAGCCTCTGCATCTCGGAGGAGCCGAGAAAGAGGTCGACTTCAGGCATCGCGTCAAACAACTCCTGCTTGTGTCGCTCGATCATGCAGCCGACGGCGACAACCGCCTGGCATCGACCCTTGGTCTTGAATCGCGCAGCCTCGACCATCGCGTCGATCGATTCCTTCTTGGCGGCGTCGATGAACCCGCAGGTATTGACGATGATCACTTCCGCCTCGCCGAGGTCGGACGTGTACTCGGCGGAATAGTCGGAGAGCTGCGCCAGATACCGTTCGCTGTCGACTGTGTTCTTGTCGCAGCCGAGTGTGATGAGTCCGACTTTCACGCTATGGTGCGGTCATGGAGCGCGGCGATCACCCGGAGCGTCAACGGTAGTTTCCGAACTTGAGCTCCACGCCGAAGTCCTTTCCACGCAGTAGCGCCATCGCCGCCTGGAGATCGTCGCGCGATGGTGAGGTGACGCGGACCTGATCGCCCTGAATGGCAGCCTGGACTTTCTTCAGTTTTGCTTCCTTGATCGCGGCAGCGACTTTTTTGGCGGTGTCTCCATCGAGCGCCATCTTGAGAGCGATGTCGCGACGAACCGTGTCGCCCCCGGCGGGCGTGATCTGTCCAGCGTCGAGATTCTTCACCGGGACGCTGCGCTTAATGAGCTTCGTCTGCAGCACGTCCCAGAGCGCTTCCATCTTGTAGTCGTTCTCGGCGGTCAGCGCGATCTTGCCTTCAGTGCGATTCAGCTCGATGCTCGCGGGTGATCCCTTGAAATCATAGCGCTGGGAAATCTCCTTCTGGGCCTGATTGACCGCGTTGTCGACTTCCTGGAGGTCGACTCCAGTCGTGACGTCAAAAGATGCTTGTTGGGGCATGCGGGAAATGTAACGCGAGAGGTGCGGCGATCCGGGAGGACGCTCATTTGCAAAACCCATGGCGGCGTCGAATCGGGGAGAAGCTTTCTATTGACAGGATGAGCTGCGACTCACATGTTTGCCCGCCGTTTTTTACTCCCCCCTTGCGCTAAACGCGGTACTGCAGAGCTTCTCCAGACACCCGGCCGCTCACTTTCTCCCCTCGGACGTCCTAATGAACCGTCGAATCTCTGGAATTGCTGTTGCGCTACTCGTACTGGCCGGCTGCTCAACCGACACGGTCGCTCCGCTAAAGTCACCGCCAGCCGTCAGACTTGATAGGTCCGCTGACGAACAGGGAAATAAGGGCCAGTACCTCGTGCTCATGCGCGGGTCGAGCATCGACGCTCGGTTCGAGGGACGCGTCAATGGTCTCGGCGGACAGGTCAGGAGGAGACACGACGCCGTAGGCTTTGCGGCGGTGTCAGGGCTTACTGATGTAACAGCGGCCCAGCTCCTCACCGCACCGGGTGTCAGCGAGGTCATTCCTGACGTTCAAATCAGCCTCGACCTGCCTGCCGCTCCGGTCGAAGCCGACGGTTCTGCCGTGGGTACCGCTATCACGCCGAGCCAGGCCGATCCAACACTTGCGATCGTGTATTCCTGGCAGTGGAACATGCGGCTCATAAAAGCGAATGAAGCATGGGCGGCGGGGAAAGTCGGGAAGCCCAAAGTGACTGTTGCGATTCTGGATACGGGGATCGATTACGACTCGTTCGACCTTGATGGGCTTGTGGACCTCAAGCGCTCGCACTCGTTCATGAACGTGTTTCTCCCGGCGACACCGACCTCTCCCGTACGGCCGGCCGATGATACGGTTACGAAGTATTATTTCAGCAACAGAAACCAGATCTCGGACTACCACGGCCACGGGACGAACGTCGCGACGCAAGTCAGCAGCAAAGCCGTGTATTTCGCTGGTGTCACGTCGAGGACCACTCTCATCGGAGTAAAGGTTCTCGGCTCCAACGGGGTAGGCTTACTCGGGACCGTCCTCAGCGGAATAATCTGGGCCGCCGATCACGACGCTGACGTCGCCAATGTGAGTCTCGGTAACGCGGGATTCCCGCAAATAGGGAACGAGGCACTGATCGCCGTCATCGATCGCGTGTTCGACTACGCGAAGAGAAAGCGGATGCTGGTAGTCGTGTCCGCTGGCAACGCCAGTCAGGACCTCGACAACAACGGCGACACCTACGCCGCGTACTGCGATGCGCCGCACGTGATTTGCGTTTCAGCGGTTGGTCCAGCAACCCCCACTGGCAATCCCGACCAGCCCGCGTTCTACACGAACTTCGGCCGGAGGTCGATCGACGTCGCTGCACCGGGGGGAAATGCCGACCTAACCGGTACCCTCTCGCCGTGGCCGTGGGGACCTTCCAACGGCTCCCCGGTCTGGTCATTGTGCAGCAAGACGCGGATCACCGCATGGACGAGTGGCAACGCTCCGGGAAGTATTCCATGTTTCCCGGGAAACTTTGGCTACAGTCCGATCGGCACCAGCCAAGCCGCTCCCCACGTCGCTGGCCTCGCGGCGCTCTTGATGTCCATCAGCGGATCGAAATCGAATGACATCAAGGAGATCATCCTCGAGTCGGCGGACGACCTCGGACCCCGCGGTCGTGACGCGTACTTTGGGGAGGGTCGCATAAACGTGGCGAGAGCGCTTCGAGAACAACGCCGACACGACGACGATCACAGAGGCGACGACGATCGGGATTGGAACAGAGGCGATCATCACTAGCGCAAAAACGATCAGTGCCGGATTCCAATGGAATCCGGCCTTTTTTTTCTTGCTTAGTCGCGCGCGGTTTCGTTATCGAGGCGCTTGCTGAATCTCAGGCCCGTGAGCGCATAGTCCCGTTTCTCGTAGAACGCATGTGTCGCCTCGCGCTGAATTCCGGAGGTGACCGACAGCCGCCTGGCGCCGTTCTGGCTCGCCCATTTCTCGATGTGCTCGACGAGTGACGAGCCAATTCCTGCGCCTCGCGCATCTTCAAGCACCACGAGCGTCGTGAGCCAGGCGACCGGCTCGTTGTCGTGGATCGACGAGACAATGTGGGATGTAATCAGCCCAACGACTTCACCATATCCGTTCGTGGCGACAAGGGCAGTTGCCCGCGGTGAGCTTGCGAATGCGTCGAGGCGAGCCGGAATTTCAGAGGGAGAGCACGGATATCCAAGCTGCGACAGCAGCTCGCTCAGAATCGGAGCATCACTGGCTACTGCCGGGCGGATCATGCTCTTCGCGGCTAGCGGTCGGCGGAAATCAGCCGAGGAACGACTCCAGCGACCGTCTCCTGGAATTGTGTCGGAGCTTGAGCAGCGCTTTCTCCTTGATCTGCCGCACCCGCTCCCGCGTGATCTGCAACAGCGTGCCGATGTCCTCGAGTGTCATCGGATCCGCTCCATCGAGGCCGAAGTACAAACGAAGAATTTTCGACTCCCGCTCCTTCAGCGACGAGAGCGACTCCTCGATCGCCTCCGACAACGCCTTCTCGAACGTGATCTCGTCCGGAGTCGGGTTCATGTTGTCGGGCAGGTAGTCGAGCAGCCGGTTGTCTTCGCCCGGCGTCATCGGCGCGTCGAGGGACAGGTGCACCTGCGAGATCATCATCGTCTTGGCGACTTCGTCCTCGCTGATGTCCATGCCTTCGGAGATCTCGAGGTTGGTCGGCTGGCGACCCAGCTCCTGGAGCAGGCTGCTCGCCCGCTTCCCGATCCGATGCAGTGTTCCCGCGCGATTCAATGGCACGCGCACGATGCGCGACTGCTCGGCCAGCGCCTGCAGGATGGACTGCCGAATCCACCACACCGCGTACGAGATGAACTTGATGCCCTTCGTCTCGTCGAACTTGTGGGCGGCGCGAATGAGGCCGAGGTTGCCCTCGTTGATCAGATCAGAGAGCGAGACTCCCTGATTCTGATATTTCTTGGCGACGGAGACGACGAATCTGAGATTCGATCTGACTAGGGTGTCGAGAGCTTCCTGGTCGTTCTGCCGGATGCGCTTCGCGAGCTCCACTTCTTTCTCGCGAGTAATGAGGGGAAAGACGCTGATGTCCCGGAGGTACTGATCGAGCGATCCTTCGTCGACGGTCGATTTCCGATTCGTCGAAACCTTCATAGCGATAGCGGCATCCTCTCTCGGAAATCGAGAGATCTAATGAACGATCTCTCCGAAGCGCTTCCACCGTAAACGAGTCAGCCAATCCAGCCGGTCTCCGGTATCGGGCGCGTAGCTATAATAGACCACTATCGGCTGGCCGCGCACAAGAGAGTCCGCGACGAAGCCCCAATACCTCGAATCCGACGAGTTGTCGCGATTATCTCCGAGGACGAAGTAGTCATGAGGAGGGACGACCAGCGGGCCCCAGTTGTTACGGGATGGATGGTAATTCTCGATCTCCGCGCCGCCTACCAGATAGGCCTTCTGCCACCGGAAGTCATCGTCCGACTGATCGGCCTCCTCCGGGGTGCGCTGGATGTAGTTCTCGGCGACCGGCTGCCCATTCCTGATCAGGGTCGCGTTACGCATCTGCAGGGTGTCCCCGGGAATGCCGACGATCCGCTTCACGTAGTTAAGCCGAGGATCCACCGGGTACGTGAACACGACGACGTCACCGCGCCGCGGGGCGTGCAAGGCGGGTAGCTTCCGTCCACTGCCGGGAATCCCAGCCCCGTAAACCAGCTTGTTGATGAGGAGGAAATCGCCCTCGAACAGCGTGTGCTCCATGCTGCCGCTCGCGATCTTGAATGCCTCGACCCCAAAGGAGCGGATGACGACGAACAGCGCGAGGGACACAATGATGATCCTCGCCCAGTGGATAAAGAACGAGAGCCCGCCCCCGCTTTTTCTCCGGTTTGCCAGCTCGAGCGCGTGCGCCCGCTTGTGTTCGGTTACATCCATGGTCGGTCCATACCGCGGTAATTAGTCTGGCGTTCCCAGGTAGGTGTCTATCTGGGCCCGCTGGAGGGTGCCGGAGAAATCGGCGTAGCCGACCTTGGTCTCGGAGTAGAACTCGTAGACCTCCCAGCCACCTTCTCTGTGTCCGTTTCCAGTCTGCTTTACTCCACCAAACGGGAGGTGGGCCTCCGCGCCGATGGTTGGTGCGTTTACGTACGTAATCCCGTTGTCGAGCTCGTTCAGCGCGCGAAAAGCCGTGTTCACATCCCGCGTGTAGATCGACGACGACAGGCCGTACTTCACATCGTTGTTGACCGCAAATGCCTCGTCCGCATCCTTGACGCGAATGACGGAAAGGACCGGCCCGAAAATCTCTTCCTGCTCGAGACGACTCCCTGCTTTGACGTTGGTAAAGATCGTCGGCTCGAAAAAATTTCCCTTCGACAGCTTCTCCGGCCGCTCGCCCCCTGTGAGGAGCTTCGCGCCTTCCGACTCGCCGATATCAACGTAGGTCTCGACCTTCCTGAGAGCGTCTTCGTTGATCAGAGGCCCGACGTCGGTCCCTTTCTTCCTTCCGTCGCCGAGCTTGAGGCCCTTTGCGCGCCCTTCGAGCATTCCCAAAAACTTGTCGTGTATCTTCTTCTGTAGGATAAGACGACTGGTAGCAGTACATCGTTGCCCCGTCGTTCCAAAGGCGCCCCAGAGGGCCCCCTCGAGGGCCAGATCCAGGTCGGCGTCGTCGAGGACGATTTGCGCGTTCTTCCCACCCATCTCGAGCGACAACCTCTTGTGAAGGCGCCCGCACGTCTCGCCGACGATCCGGCCGGTCTCCGTTGAGCCCGTGAACGAGATGAGCGGGATCTCGGGATGCTCGACCATCGCCGCCCCCACCTGCTCACCCCGGCCGTGCACGAGCTGGATGACTTCGGGCGGGAGTCCGGCATCGAGAAGAATCTCGACCAGCAGCGTCCCGGTATGCGGCACGTCTTCCGCCGGCTTGAAGATCACCGCGTTTCCACACACGAGCGCCGGGAACATCTTCCAGGTCGGGATCGCCATCGGAAAATTGAATGGGCAAATGAGACCCGCCACGCCGATAGGACGGCGGTAGCTCATCGCCCACTTGTTGCGCAGCTCGCTGGGAACTGTTTTGCCAAAGAGTCGCCGTCCTTCGCTCGACGCGTAATACGCCGTGTCGATTCCTTCCTGGACGTCGCCGCGGGTCTCGGTAAGCGGCTTACCCATCTCGCGGGTCATGGCGTCGGCGATTTCTTCCTTCCGCTTGGTCATGAGGTCGCCGACGATGCGAAGCACGTCGCCGCGGGCGGGGGCGGGCGTGCGCTTCCATCTCGCGAAGCCGCGCTTGGCGCTCTCGACAGCGCGGTCGACGTCGCGCCGATCGGAGAGAGGGAATCGGCCGATCACATCCCCACGATCAGCCGGGTTTCGGTTTTCGAAGTAGTCGTCCGATTCGGGTCCGACCCATTTCCCGGCGATGAAGTTGTTGAACTTTTTCATTTCGTAGAGTGGGTGATGTAGCGTAAGAGATGCATCAGCTGTGCTCACGCGATAGCGAGTATCGCTCGATCTTTTTGTACAGGTTTGACCGCGGCATTTCCACTGCCCGCGCGGTCTCCGACACGTTCCAGTCGAACTCCCGAAGCTTGTTGAGCAGAAAAGCGCGCTCTGCCGCGTCCTTGAACTCCTCGAAGGTGCGGCATTGGGTGAGGGTGGCCAGACCCGCGTCGTCGAGCGCGCGCTGGCCGGCGAGCCGGTCGATGTCGCGGGCCGCAATCTGACTGTCGGGCGCCAGGATCAACAGGCGCTCGACCGTGTTCCGCAGCTCGCGGACGTTTCCGGGCCAGTCGAGCGAGCTCAACCTCTCCAAAGCGTCGGGCGTGAAAGTGCGCGGTGGGATTCCCTCCCGCGCCGACAGCGTCGACGCGAAGTACTGCGCCAGTGTTGGAATGTCTTCCCGACGCTCACGAATCGGCGGCACGTGAATCGGCACGACGTTCAGCCGATAGTAGAGATCCTCGCGGAACTTGCCCCCCGCAATCTCGTTCTCGAGGGTCTTGTTGGTCGCGGCGATTACCCGCACGTCCACCGAGATCGGCTTCGCTCCGCCGATCCTGGTGATGACGTTATCCTGCAGCACCCGCAGAACCTTGGCCTGCGCTGCGAGGCTCATGTCCCCGATTTCGTCGAGGAACAGCGTCCCCTTGTTTGCCTGCTCGAACTTTCCGGCGCGATCGGAAATCGCCCCCGTGAAGGATCCCTTCATGTGGCCGAACAGCTCGCTCTCGATCAGCTCGCCGGGAATGGCAGCACAATTCACCTCGACGAACGGCTTCGCCGAGCGCGGTGACATCCGATGGAGCGCCCGTGCGACCAGCTCCTTGCCGGTTCCGTTCTCGCCCGTGATGAGAACTCGCGCTGGGGTAGCTGCAACCTTTTCTATCTTCTCCATCAGCGCCCGCATCACCGGCGTCTTGCCGACGATCTCGAACGGTGCATCGATCGATTCGCGGAGACGGGCGTTCTCTTCCTGGAGGTCGAGGTGGGAGAGCGCATTCCTCAGCATCACCAGGATGCGATCGGTGTCGAGCGGCTTCTCCAGTATCTCGTACGCGCCGAGCTGCGTTGCCTCGACCGCGGTGCGAATGGTGGCGTGGCCGCTGATCATCACCACGGTGGCTGCGGGGTCCAGCTCGCGAATCTTCTTCAACGCTTCCATCCCGTCCATGCCGGCCATCTTCACGTCGAGAAAGACGAGGTGCGGGCGCCATTTCTGGTATTCGGCTATTCCGTCAGCTGCGTTCGCGAGTGTATGGACCTCGTAGCCCTCGTACTCGAGGAGCTGACCGAGTGCGGCGCGGATCCCCTGCTCGTCGTCGATGACCAGAATTCTCCGGCTCACTTTACACTCTTGTAGAGCGTGATCCTGCCGTTGGAGATGCGCACATCCGAAATGTAAGACGGCATCACCATCGGCAGGCCGTTCGGTGAAATGCCAACGACCGGATTGCGCTTCATCTGGCCCAGCAGTCTCGGAATAAGCGTTCGCGGAACGTCGATCCGGCCCAGCTTTACTTCCTGGACAAGGAATTCCCCGAGGCCCGGCTTCAACATGTGTATGTTCCCGCCCAGTCGAACGCTGTCCCGATCGCCGAGCAGCATTCCGACGGGACCCAGCGCCTTGGGGCCGCCGAAATCCTTGAGCTCCACGTCCGCCCGCACGTAGAGCCGGTCCCCAACTACAGCCGCTTCGACGTTCTTCGCCGTTGGAGGCAGCTGTTTGGCGACAACGGTGAAGATGTAGGACGCCGCTTCCGCCGGAGTCATGCTCGCGAACACCGGACCCGACCGTCGGCCAAGGGACTGAACGGCGATGCGTCCGCGCTGGGCGTCCGCCGCAGTAAGGGGCTGCCAGCCGGAGGCGACCGATGTTGCGGTTGTCGCGGTGCTCGACGCCGTAGTAGTTACGGTAAGCGTGGGGCGACCGGCCTGGACATACCAGTACCACAGCACGCAAAGAACAAGGAGGATGGCAAGGAGACAGCCTGCCCTTTTCAGACAACCTTTCATGGTTTGTGGGTGTGAAGGATGGGGGGAGAATACCCCGTCAGGCGGAGTCCGGCAAAGGGGGGGGCCGGCCGCCCGTATGAGCCCTAATCGCTGCCCGGACCCCCGCGCTCAGACCTTCCTCCCTCGCCCTCGCCGCGCCTCAGCCCCGGTGTCTTGATATTCTCGGGCACCTTGGCCCACTTCCCCGGCGTCCGAATCGCCTTTGCATCGTTGATCGCCTGGGTGGCGAGCTTCCTGCCTTCGGTCATCGACGGCTGCAGCTTCGCAAAGACAGTCATCGGATCCGGACTTTTTACCGTGGTATCGCCGAGGATGTTGGCGACCTTGTCGATGAGCGAGTCGGCTTTGACCTTGAACGCGTCGCCCGAAGCCTGAAGTTTGGCGATCTGATCCGGCGTCAGCTCCAGCTTCGCCGAGTCGTTGATCGCGATGATGTCGAGGAAGGCGTTGGGCACGAGGCGCGTCATTCTCGCCTTCAGCGCTTCCGGATTCATCCGTGCGCCGCCCGGACCGCGCCCCATCACGTTGTTGAACTGCTGCCTCGCGGGGTCGGTTCCCAGGGTAAGACGTCCCTGAATCGCGATCTGGAACGGGACGCGGAATGCATTGCGGGTCCCGTTGGTGGCGCCGAAATGTTCGTTGACCTGGTACCTGTAAGTCTCCGACACCGGGTCGAACCCTCTCACATACAGGAGAGTGCGATCGGGGAACGACGGTTGGCCCCAGCCGCGAAGGTTGTCACTTCCGTGAAGCAGCTGATCGAGACCCGTCAACGTATTCATCGCGATCACCGAGATCGTGAGCCGACGATCGAGTCCGAACGATGCCGGCCTGATGTTCGCCTGGAGGTCGAGAGACGGCGACCATGGAGTGGAACAGCTGCTGCGCGCGGCCACTTTGTTCGTCTGGGCCAACAGGCAATCGCGCGCCCGTGTCGATGTCCCGGCGAGAAGACGTGTCATTCCGTTCGAGAGCGCCGTGTCGGCCATGACGATCGGATTGGATGGATCGAACACGAACGCGCGGTCGTTATTGCGCCCGTCGCCGTTGATGTCGCCACCCACGAGCGGCGCGAAGTAGCCGCCCGACGTCGCGCGCGCGATCATCGTGAGCTCGAAGGCTGGTTTGATCGGATAGGTGATCGTCCCCAGCAGCGCGTGACGACGAGCGTTGTCGCTGCGACCCCACTCGGAGAAGTTGGGATTCCCCGCTGTGGTTCCTGCACCTCCGCCAAAGCCTTGCGCCGCGCCCGATGAAAAGCCCTGCGACTGGTCAAACGAGCGGGTGAGAGTGTAGGACGCGTTGAGGAGCATGCCCTTCCTGGTCGCGCCGTTCAGCCCAAGGGTGAGTTGCTTGGTGTTGGATCTCAGATTCGACTGGATCTGATTGACGGCACCGAACTGCTGGTAGAGACGCGAGCCGAATATCGACACTGCGCCAGAAGTCGGCACGATTGCACTCGGCGGAGCGTAAACGGGGCGATTGCGCTCGTTGGAGAGCGAGAACTTCGGGATGGTGTCGAGGTTGATGTCGGTCACGCTCGTCTGCGCGACCCCGCGCGCATAGCCGGCATCGATCGAGAATGAGTAGCGATCCCAGAAGCGCCGATTCAACCCGAAGGACGCGCGCCAGGCGCGCGGAGCTTCGAAACCGGGGTCGAACACGGTGACGTTGCGCCGCTGGTTGGCGAATATCGGAGTGCCTCCGTTGCACGACGTCGGGATCGTCGAAGGATCGGCCAGATAGGCCGCCCAATCGGGAGTCGGGGCAGTGGATCCAACACAGGTCAGCAGAGATTGCCCGTTGGTGAGGCCGGTGGCGTTGAGCGCGCCGGCGAACAACTGGGCGGGCGCGGTGCCACGGAATTCGCCGAACCCGCCACGCAGAGTGAGCGGCGGCGGTCCAAACTGCGACTCACCGACGAACACCGTGAACCCGACGCGCGGGCTGACGTGAACTTCGGACGGAAGGTCGTCGGTCCGCCGGCCAAAGATCGCATCCACTTCGGGGTTGTACTCCGGCTTGTTGGGGTAGCGCGATCCCTCGGCGCGGAGCCCGTAGGTCACCTGGAATTGCGGCTTCACGCGCCAGGAATCGCCGAGGTAGACCGCGGCGTTGTTCGTCGCGGACTGCTGATCGCGGGCGAAGAGAGTGCGCGTGAACTGGGCCGGCTGTCCGGCTTCGAAATCGGCGAGAGAGTTGAAGGTGAACGTGCCGAACCGGTTCGGAACGAAGCCGACCGAGCTCCTTTGCTCATTGAGTAGCCCGCCCAGTTTGAATCGGTGGCCTCCCGTCGTCGTGAGTCGCGAGATCTCGTCGCTCACCTCGAGGAGGCTGGACTTCGTCTCCTGCGGCAGCGAAGGATTGCCGCCGAACTGGAGCGACGATACCGCGCTCGTGCCATCCCCGAGCACTGAGGCGACGATGACGCGACCGTCCGGCACCGAGAGATAGCCAGAGGTATTTCTGTTATCTACCGATTTGTAGCCGCGTAGCTCGTTGATGAACATCCCGACGTGCGAGGTCAAGGTCATCATTCCCCCACCGCCGGATCCTTTGAGATCTCCTCCGCTGTGGGGCAATGCCAGCGCGTTGAGGCGCGAGCCGAGCTGGGTGTTGCCGCGCCAGTCACCACGCAACATCAGCGAGTGGTCTTCCGCGAGATTGTAGTCGACGCGCACGAGCGCCGAGGTATTGTCATTGAGCCGCTCGTCGGGCGCGAGCGGAGATGTGAGGGGCAGTCCAAAGCCCTGAACCAGGCCGAGGAACTTGTCGACCGAATCCGGGTTGGTGCCGAGGCGCTCGAGTGTCAGAGGATCCGCGGCGAGAAGAGAGAGCAGCGCGTCAGTGCGGCGCGAGAAAGTGAGCGCGCCAAAAGTGAAGAGCTTGTCCTTGATGATCGGTCCGCCAGCCCCGAAGCTGATCTGATTCTGCTCGTACTTCTGTCCGAACGCGGCGTTTGTGTCGTCGACGAACTCGAGATTCGGATCGCGGCGTGAATAGCTCACCGCGCCCTGCACGTTGTTCGTTCCGCCGCGCGTAGTGGACGCGACCTGTCCCCCGGTGAACTGACCGCGCGCGACATCATAGGTGCTCGTGACGACGCGGGTGTTGCGAACAGCTTCCTGCGGCACGCTCCCGGCGCCGAAGCTAAGACCATCGAGCGTGATGTTGTTCTGGTTGGACGGCTGGCCCGCGACAGAGAAGGAAGCCTTCGTGGTGTCGGTTCCCGGCACCGATATCACTCCCGGCGCCAGGGCCGCGAGCGCGTTCAGGTCACCGGCATCGACTGGCAGGCGGTTGACGAGATTCGGATTGAGATTCCGCTCGGTGCTTCCCGGTTCGGGTCGCTGCGAAGGATCCCCGCGTCGAGGTGCCGCGCGCACCTGCACCGTCGCCAGCTGGGTCGCAAAGCGTCCCATGTCGATGTCCGTGATGATGCGATCTTCGTCGCCCTGCCGCTGGATGTTGCGCGTCACTGGCGTCATGCCGAGCGCTCGCACGGTGAGGCGGTAATTGCCCCCGCCGTCGGGGAAGACGATGGTGTAGCGGCCGTCGGGTCCCGTCGTCTTGGTGCGCGTGATTCCAGTTTCGACTGATGTCGCTTCCACGCGTGCGCCCGCGACGGCTTGGCTGTCCAGACCGGCGACGCGGCCCATCAATATGTCCGTCGTCGATCCGACCTGAGCCAAACACGGCGCGGGAAGGAGCAATGCGATCAGTGTGAACACAGTCTTGAACGAGCTTGGCTTCATGTCGCCCTAGTTGGTGCCGTCCTCATTCTTACGCGTCGCTGCAGCTGAGTGCTGCGACTGCGCGTTTGCAATTGCATCTAGGCTTGGGTCGAGTCAGGGTATCCTCTTCGGCGCTACGCTCGCTTGGTCGGAGCCCCTAACTGCGCTCCCTCGCTCCGCTCGGTCGCGGGTCTCCTCCTCGCGCTCGCTTTGGAAAGCGCCTACGAGGACACCCTGCCTCTCCCACAGAGATCGTTAACTGCACTCGCCGTTCCTTCCTTACGCACAGGGCTGATTCCGCGCGGCTTGAAACGCTTTCGCGGTAGGCGTCCGTTGCGAATTTCTTGATTGATGCTCGCTGCGGTTCGTTCGGCTGCTCTCGTCGGGATCGACGCGTACGACGTCATCGTCGAGGTCGACGCGGCGCAGGGGCTTCCGCAGTGGACGATTGTCGGGCTCGCGGCGAGCGCGGTGAAGGAGAGTCGAGAGCGCGTCGGGGCAGCTCTCGTGAATTCCGGGTTCAAGGTACCGTCCAAGCGAATCACTGTGAACCTCGCGCCGGCCGACGTGAGGAAAGAAGGCACGGCTTTCGATCTTCCGATTGCGATCGGTATTCTCATCGCCACTGGCCAGCTCGCGGGAGAAGCGGTCGTGAAGCGTATGTTCGTCGGCGAACTGGGGCTGGACGGCGGACTTCGGACAATGCGCGGTGCGCTGTCAATCGCGCGGCACGCGTCGCGCACCGGCGTCGCGACGCTGGTCCTTCCCGCCCCCAACGTTGGCGAGGCTGCGCGCGTCAGTTCGCTCTGCCTTTCCGCGCCGGCCGCACTTGGCGAACTCGTGCGCGAGCTGCGCTCCGGAGCGCTCACGCCGGCGCGGGCCGCGACGAACAGGGCGTGTCACGCGAGCGACGGGACTGACTTCGCCGATGTTGTCGGCCAGCAGGCAGCGAAGCGGGCGCTCGAAGTCGCGGCTGCTGGAGGTCACAATGCCCTTCTCGTAGGCCCACCGGGAGCCGGGAAAACAATGCTGGCGAGGCGGATGCCCACAATTCTACCGGAGCTCACCGAAGAAGAAGCGCTTGAAGTCATCGCGATTCACTCAGTTGCCGGTGTTCTCGCGCGGAGTAACGTGAGCGAAGGAACGCGGCCGTTCCGTGCGCCGCACCACTCGATCTCGAGCGCCGGACTGATCGGAGGAGGCTCGCTTCCGCGGCCGGGCGAAGTCAGCCTGGCTCATCACGGCGTGCTGTTTCTTGACGAGATGCTTGAGTTTCCGCGGCATGTGCTGGATGGGCTCAGGCAACCCATGGAGGACGCGAAGGTCGTAATCGCGCGCGCGGCACAAGCCGTCACGTTTCCCGCGCGTTTCACTCTGATCGGCGCATCGAACCCATGCCCGTGTGGCAGGGCAGCAGATCCATCCGGCACGTGCAACTGCGGTGCAGCCGACATCGAGCGTTACAACGCGCGGATATCAGGCCCGCTTGCCGACAGGATCGACATGCACGTGACGGTCGGCGCCGTTGCTCTCCGCCATCTCAGCGGCGCGAGCGATGGAGACTCTTCCAAGTCAATCCGCTCGCGGGTCGAGCGCGCTCGCGCGACACAGCGAAAGAGATTTGCAAGGAAGCAGGGAGTAACCTGCAACGCATACGCAGTGGGCCGCTGGCTCGATGCACACACCCCAGTGCACGCGGAAGCGAGGGCGCTCCTTCAAACTGCAGCTGAACGTCTCGGTCTCTCCGCGCGGGGATATCACCGGGTTCTGAAAGTCGCACGAACAATTGCCGACCTCGAGCAACTGACGGAGGTTGGACCGGCCCACATCGCTGAAGCTCTCCGCTATCGCCCACGATCTCAGGAGGAGAGGCAGGGTGTCCTCGTAGGCGCTTTCCAAAGCGAGCGCGAGGAGGAGACCCGCGACTGAGCGGAGCGAAGGAGCGTAGTTAGGGGCTCCGACCAAGCGAGCGTAGCGCCGAAGAGGATACCCTGACTCGACCCAAGCCGAGATGCATTAGGAAGGCGCGCCGGAAAAAGAGCGGGATGCAGAAAGGCGGAGCGCCCTTACGGGACACTCCGCCTTTTTGTCTCTGTTACCGGACCCCTTTCGGGGCCCGGCCAGAGAAGGTGCTTACTCCTGCGGTGGTATTACGATCCTGTCGCTGCCGATCGTCACGATACGGAAGTCATCGCGACGGTTCTGCTGCCAGCAGGCTTCGTTGTGCTCGGTGCAAACCGGGCGCTCACGAGGTCGAAGCGATCTGCTGCAATGCCGTGGTCAACGAGGTACCGCTTGGCGCTTGCCGCACGGCGCTGGCCTAGGGCCAGGTTGTACTCGTCGGAGCCACGCTCGTCAGCGTTACCCTCGATACGTATCCGCATACCCGGGTTAGCCTGCAGCCACGGGATCTTGCGATCGAGTGTAGCAGCCGCGTCTGATCTGATCGTCGACTTGTCGAAGTCGAAGTAGATCGGGCCAGTGATCGCGGTTGTATCGAGAACTGCTACTGGTGGAGCAACGCAAGCCGGATCGTCCGCACGGATGTTCGAGTTGTACTGGCACATTGCCGGCGGCGGTGGCGGCGGTGGCGGCGGCGGCGGAGCAACGCAGTTCGGGCTCGAAGCAGGAATGCTCTCGAGACCGGCGTACGTGCACATAACCTCCGGACGCGCACCACCGAGCAGGAAGCTCAGTCCGCCACGAACATGAATGTTCATGTTCGCACTGGGCTTGTGATTCGGCATGTAGTCAAGCACACCGTCAAGCCGCAGCGCGGTGCGGTTGGCGACGGCCAAGCGGATACCAGCCAGACCGCTCGCACCATAGTTGTACGTGTACTTGCCGTCGATGTTGCCAGCGCCCGTGCCACCCTCAAACTTGTAGCTCGTGCGAGTTCCGCCGGCGCCGAGGATGAACTGGCTCTGCCGGTTCATCAGCCGGAACGGGAAGTTGTAGTTCAGGCGAACAGCAAAGGCATGCGCGTTGACGTCAGTCGGACGACTAGCCGCAGTGCCGGCCGCGTCGTTTGACTGAGGTACATACCAGCCGTCGCCTTCCAGCTCCCACCGGGGATCTGAAAGGAAGACACCGACACGCCCACCATAGCCGAGTCCATCGCCAGGTATCGCGGTGGTGCCGTTTCCGGCGTTGTCATCGAAGAACGTCCACTGCGCGAAGCCGCCGAGTTCGACGGTCCCCGGAAGTGGCGCGTCCATCTGGTCCCACCACATGTATGGCGCCCACATCGTGGTGTTGCTGGTGGCGCCGCCACCCAACATGGCGGAGAGATCGGGCGCGAACTGCAAGCCCGCCTGTGCGCCGAAATCGAACTTCCCGTCGTTCGACGGCAGATAGTTCACGATTCCATCGACGCGTAGCGCGACACCGCCAAAGCCGAGATTGAAGCCCACCAGTCCGTTGGCACCGAACTGATAGATCTGTCCACCCACTCCCTCATCGCCGCGGAAGTTCTCGAGAACTCCGCCAGCACCGATATGGATAGACGGAAGATTTCCGAGGGGGAAGCTGTACACGAGACGGGCGGCGAGCGCGCTCGCCTTTACATCTCCGCCAGGTACGCCGATGCCATGCCAGTCGGCACCGGTGGCGGCCTGCGCGGGCGTGTAGTAGCCGTCGGCCTCAATGTTCCAGTTCGGAGCGATGAATGCACCGACGCGACCACCGTAGCCCCAGGAATTGCCGAAGTCGGTTTCCAGGCCCCACTTGCTGTCGAAATGCGTCCACGTGCCAAACCCGCCTACCAGCAACGTCCCAGGCGACTGTGCTGCCGCCGATCCGCCGAGGAGTAAGGCCGTCATCGCGCAGACGGTCCAACTTCTTCTCAACATGATTGTTTCCTCTCAAAGGGTGGAGATACTTTGCAGCGGTTACCGCGGTCGCGCGTTGCGTCGTGAGGCAGGATGCGTGCCCAGTGAGCGTCGAAACACTCTCCAGACGAACCCCCTCACAACCGGTCGAAACCTAGCAAATCTTTCCGGAGGCGCTAGTGATGCGCACCCATAAATCAGCGCAACAAACATTCGTCACGCTCCGACGATTTGCTTCCACGATAAACCGACTCGTCGTGGAGGCGACTGGCTTGCAAGTGCCACGCCAGTCAACACTTTCGGCGTGAAAATGCGCGGCTTTAGAACGAAAATTCCCGCTTGGGGGCACAAATAAGCCATTTCTCACGCGTCAAATCGTGCCCGGCTTGACTCGGTTCGCGTCCTTTTCCCGACGGCGCGACGCCTGCTAGGAAACCACCCGCCTCCACCAACCGCGCTGACGCGCGAGAACCTTCCTGCTGGCCGCATTCCAGGCGCGCTGCATCTCGAGTCCGTCGACGAATCGGTCGTCCGGATTCGGGGCAAATGCGGCGCGAAACCAGTTGCAAAGTACGGTGGGAAACGATCCCAGATCCGCCCGCTCGGCGAGCTGCGCCGCCAGAATCGTCTTGGCATCGCCTTCGCCAAACGGCGCCTCGCCCGTGAGCGTGAAATAGACGATCGCGGCCAGCGCGAAGTAGTCGGCCGCAGGCCCCTGTGGCTCGCCGAGGAGCTGTTCTGGCGCGGCGAAAGCAGGGGTGCCGGTTGTGCCCGCGACGTCTTCACCGGTCACGTTGGCGATTCCAAAATCTGTGATGCGCCAACGCTGATAGCGGTCGATCAGAATGTTCTCCGGCTTGAGATCGCGGTGCAGAATCCCGTTCGCGTGCGCAACGGATAGCCCGTCCAGAACCTGCTCCACTTGCGTGGCGATCTCGGCCAGCTGGCGTGGGCCGGATCGCGCGACGAGACTCGCCACAGATCCTTCTTCAGCGAGCTCCATCGTGTACCACGACAGCTCGCCACTCGAATCCCAGTCGTAGATCGGCACGATCGCTGGATGCGCGAGCTGCGCGGCCAGCTTGGCTTCGCGCCAGAACGCCCGCACGGCCTTGTCGTCGCGCGCGATCGCCGGGTGCAGAGCCTTCAACGCCACTTCGCGCTCGAGCGACAGATCTCTCGCACGCCACACGGTTCCGAACGCGCCGCTTCCGAGCTTGGACAGAATCTCGTAATCGTCGCCGACTGCCCACCGCAGTCGGGCCTCGGCCGATTCATCGACGGTCCGGTCCGGCTCCCCTCTTACCATTACCACTGCGCGAGCCGGATCACCACGGTCCACCGCGCGCAGAAGTACGGCGAGCGAAGGAAATCGATCAGCGGGGTCGACCGAGAGTGCGCGGTCGAGGGACGTAGCCAGCGATTCCGGAGTCTCTGGTCTCACAAGTTTTATCGGCGGGATGCCGCGAGTGGGCGGAGTCTCGCCGGTGAGCGCCGTGAAGCACATCGCGGCCAGCTGCCACTGATCGCTCGCCGGCGTCGGCACCCATTCCATCGATTCCCATTCGGGAGGCATCGGTAACAGCTCCGTTCGCATCGGCCGAGCCACCTCGATGGAGCGGATCTCGAGCGGGCCGTTGCCGGGCCGTACGCCGGCAGGGATCGCCTCGCGCGGGACGGCCCACTGCCATTCGAGCATCCAAAGCCGCCCCGTCGGTGTCGTCCACAGGGCGTCACCGTTCAAGCCGCCGTGTGCTATTCCGGTCTCGTGCAGGTAGGAGAGCGTCGAGCACGCACCGCGAAGGAGCTGGAATACGTAAGGAATGTCGGCCACACCCAGCCTGGCCAATCGCGCGCGCACCGTTTCGCCAGTGACCCACCGACGAAGGTAGCCCGGGCCGCGGCGCACGTCGCGGTACTTCGTCCAGTAGTGGTATGTAGTGGGGATCGACGGATGGCTGCGCAGAGCGAGCTGCCTCGCTTCCTCGAAAAGCCACTCGTTGTGCGCCGTGTTGGGCGCGGTCACGAGCGAGAGCGAACGGCCGAGCGCGTCGTTCACTTCCTGATAGTGACGGTAGTCGCCGACCATTCCGCCCGGGCCCCACGACCAATCCGGCGGAAGCTGCCAGTCCGCTATGTGCGGCGGCAGGATTTTCGTGGCGCGGGGCGTTTCTACCCCACGGTTTACCGGCGTCACGCTTTGGCTCTCACTAGCACGATCAGCACCCTCGTCCCCTTTCCCTGTTCGCTGGTGATTGCAATCTCTCCCCCCCAAGCCTCGATCAGCCGGCGGCTCACCGCCAATCCCAGCCCGCTTCCCGTAGTGCGAGTCGAAAAATGCGGCTCGAAGATCCGCGGCAAAACCGCCGGGGCGATTCCCGCTCCGTCATCCACGCTCTCGATCGTCACTCGTCCCTCTTCGTCACGCACGTTAATATCGACTTGACGAGCGCCGGCGAGCCGCGCGTTCTCGAACACGTTGAGAAGCACATCGCGCATTTCGTCCTTCTGCGCCATGCCCCAGATGGGATGGTCCGCCCCGCGCAGGCGCCACTTCACCAACCGATCGCCCATCTGCTCCAGACCAACAACATCCTTCACGACAGCGGCGACATCGACCTGGACAGCGGGCGGCAGGTCCGCGGGTGCGCTCCCGTAGCGGCTGAACGACCGCGCTATCTCGTCGAGCCGGTCGATCTCCGCCAGAATCCGTCGCACGTTGTCGTTGAGCACCGTGTCGAAATCGACGCGGGGATCGCTCCGCGCGCGCCGAAGATGCTGAACTCCCAGTCTAATAGGTGTGAGCGGATTCTTGATCTCGTGCGCGACTTGTCGCGCCATCTCGCCCCAGGCCAGGACGCGTTCGGCGCGAGCGACCTCGATCCTGCTCAGCTCGAGGTCTCTTGCCAGCCGCTTGGCGGCAATTCCACTGAGCCAGAGCGCGGCGAGCGCTCCGGCCGCGGTTGCGAACAGCACCAGCATCCCCAGATCGCGACGCCGCCGATCGAGCACGAGGTCGTCGCTTCGAGCGGGCGCCGCCAACACGTATCGTTCCTGGGAAGGACCCAGCGCCGCGCTGAATCCAAAGAGCATCTTGGCCGTTCCCAGCCTGGCCTCCCACGCGGCGGATAGCTCGCCGGCGCTTCCCAGACTCACCTGCACCGGCGCCGGCAGTTGGCGGCCGGTGGGTGCAAGAGCGTCGAGGAGACTGTCGCTCGTGCGCTCGAGCAAGCCATTCGAGTAGAGAAACAGCGGCGTGTCGAAACGCTGCGCTGCGCCGGGAAGCTGCTCGTATTCGTTCGCGGCGAGAACGGCGTGAAGCGTCTCACGAACCAGAATCTCGCGCGTCTGAAGATCGTCGCTACGGAGTCTCTGGTAGGACCACACCGCGAACGCGATCGCGGGAATCACGAAGAACGCGAAGAGCGCAAGCGTCAGCCGCGCGTGGTAGGTATAGATCCAATGCGCGGCACGCACGCGAATCCAGCGAATGAAGCCCTTCTCGGCCGCCGTTCCGAGCATCCAGAAGAGCCCGGCCACCAGTAGATCGAGGAGCAGGACCAACACGCCCCTCTCCGAGCGAGCCCAGATCGATCGTAGGTCGATCTCGATGTGCGCGCGCTTGGTCCCGTCGGAGGTTGAGATGAGTCGGTCGCCGTGGAGCTCGTCACCGAGTCGATGCCAGCGGACTGCCGTTGTATCCGCCCGGATCGACGGCGACACATCCGCCAACACCACTCCATACGGAGGATCCCCACCCGACGGCGGCGCCATCCCGAGAAGAGCGGCGTATGGATTGACGCTCAGAAGTCTTGTTCGCGGAAGCACCAGCACCGAGGTCGCCCCACCGGAAGGATGCGCGACGGCGGCAAGGATCTGAACGCCAGTCGGGCCGAGAACACTTCGGGTCACCGTCTGCCGGCTCGTGATTGCGTCGCGAACCGCGTTCACAACGGCTTCCGAATCCGGCTCCGCCTGGGTGACTCCAAATTCGTCCATTTGCTTTCCGCTCGGATCCCACGACGCGAGTGTCGCCGGGAACTCGGCTGGAGCGAGATCGGATGCGGCGTAGGCCTTCAACAGCTCGGCGCGGTCCCGTGGCTGGGGACTTTGAGCCAGGGTAATGGCAAAACGACGCGTCAGCACGACGGCGTAGTCGTCCAGGTGACCGAGAGCGGCGACATCCGTCTCGGCTAGCCGCACCCGCTGCCGCGACGTCGTCGACCAGAGTCCGGCGAGCGCGGTCACCGCGGATATCGACGCAATGATCACCGCCGCACGAAACGAGACGGAGCCCGCTTGCCCGATGGCCATTCGCAACATCCAGTATGCGGCGAGAAGGACGGCGAACAGAAACAGGAAGAGCGGAATCTCCCACGACAGCCAGAGTCCCGGCGTCGAGCCCCACGGTGGCTGTCCGATTCCGCGCACGATATTGGACGCGAAGGGAATTCCGATGCCGAGCGTGACGAGCGCCCCGATCCCCGCATACCAGCGCGGCCAGCGAGCATCGGGCAGGCCCCGAATCACGGCGTATACCGCCATCAGCACGAGTGCCGTGCTGATGCAGAGCGCACCTGCATTGGCGGTAAGCGGTCCGCCAAGCCTGGAGAAGTAATAGCCTGGGTCGAAGAGCCTCGACGTGTTCGAGAACGAGTTCCAGGGAACGAGCGCAGCAATTGCGAGAACGACCGCGACCGCGAACAGCCGGTCTGTGACGGCGCGCCGGTCACGCCAGGCGTACACGAGAAAAGCAAGCGACAGGATGATGAGCGCAACCGTTCCCCTCGCGCGAAGCATCGCCGCTCGACGAAATCCGAGCTCCTCGCTTGCCGCAAGCCGCGGCAAAACCCGAACGAGCGGTTCGTCTTTGTATGCGATCACGATCCGGCCGGCACGAGAGTCGGTCACCGGTGCGAACTCGTACGAAGCAACGCCCTGGGACCCAGCGACCTGCACATCCACGGCTTGGGTCAGCCGATCAGCCGGAGGTGCGGCATGCAACACGACGGACGCGACGGCGCGCCGATCTCCGCGCGCTCTCACCACGTTGAGCGTCGTATAAAACGGAGTGAAGCTGACACTGATTGGGGTGGTGAGAGTGTCGGGATCGATCCTCATTTCGCCGGACCACGCGAGGGGACGATTGTGCTCGAAGAGCACGACCGATTCTCCTTCCTTTCGCGGTGCCCGCGCTGCGAGGTACGCAAAGGCGCCCTCCACATCGGCCGGAGCGACGAGTGCGATGGTCGCCTGTTCGTCGAGTCGTTGAATCGCATCCGAGACCGCTCGCTCGAGTGCCCTGACTGCTGCTTCCGCGGCCCCCGCCTGCTCGCTATCGGCAGTGACGTTGACGTGCGCGGTGCGGGGGAGGGCGGGAGTTCTGACCCACAGCGCAATCAGAAAAAGCGGGATCGCGGCCAACGCGAGGATTGCGCGTCGCCGCAGGGTCCCGCTTCTTACATTGAGGCTACCAGCTGATCCGATGACCCTTCCCTCCCCCCTTCCAGATTCCGGCCCGCTTCGCGTCAAGGAGCTCAACCCGGCACAGGTCACTGCCATCCTCGGCAATGATCCGCGGCTGATCATACCAATCGGTACGTGCGAGCAGCACGGTCCTCATCTCCCGCTGGGCTGCGACACCATCATCGTCGAGCACATGTGCGACGATCTGTCTGCGGAATATGGCGTGTTGAGGGCGCCGACGGTGGAGTATGGAGTCAACGTCGACACCGAGAGAGGCTTCACGGGGAACGCCTCATTGCGCAAGAAAACACTGCACCGGATGCTGAACGACCTGATCGATTCCTGGGAAGCGACTGGCGTCCGCGAATTCATTCTGATCACGGCACACGGTCATGATCCCCACCAGGAGGCGCTTGCTACCGTCATCACCACGGCCGCACGCGTTCGAGTAGTGGACATCTTCGGTGTGAACCTCTCCGACTTGCTGCAGGGACAGAGAGAAGCGATGCACGGTGACGAGGTTGACACGTCGATCATGATGTTCCTGCGACCGGAGCTCGTGAACCTGGACCTGGCTCAGGACTACATGATGTCCCGCGAGCAACTCCGCAGGTACAGGCGGGGATGGCTCACGGTTCCGAGCGGAAGCGCCGGGTCGATCGGGCGCCCGTCGCTGGCGTCGGCGGACAAGGGTAAGCGCTTGTACGACCGCATCTTCGCCAAGATCAGCGATCGGATTTTCCTGGCGCCGGCGCCGGCTGAATAAAGAATCTGATCGGTCGTCAACCGCGGCCGATGGCTCGTCAGCGGGCTCTAGGCATTCCTTAATTCAATCTTAAGGTATCTTGCTGTGTTCGGCGCTGAAACTCTGTTGTATAGTTGGCCGTACTTGAAGAGAAACCCCACCTTCCTACAATGATGCGATACTTGTTCTTGATCTGCCTGGTTGCAGGTGCCACACAGGCATCCGCCCAGGTTGCTTCCCGGGATTCCGCGGTCCCCACGAGCCTAACGATCGATCAGGCCATCGAGCTGGCGCGCCGCAATAACCCGGAACTCCAACAGACGCTCAACAACCGGATCGGTGCCCGCGCCGCCGTGCGCAGTGCTTACGGTGCGCTGCTGCCAAGCGCGGACGCTTCGCTGAGCGCTCAGCGCCAGCAGGGCGGCCAGCAGATCTTCAGCGGAACGAGTCTCGGTGCCAGCTCGGATGTGAATCAGTCGAACTATCAGATCGGGCTCAACTACCGGATCAATAGCGCGACACTCATTACGCCCAGCCTGCAGCGCGCGAACCGTGACGCAGTCGAAGCGGATATCACGGGCGCGACGTCGAACCTTCGCAGCAACGTCTCGCAGCAATATCTGTCTACGCTCCAGGCGGAAGCGACCGCCGACCTTCAAGACTCACTGGTCGTCGCGTCTCAAGCGGAGCTGATTCTGGCGCAGGCACGTGAGATCGTCGGCTCGGGTACCCAGCTTGACGTCTCGCGAGCCGAAGTGGCGCTCGGACTTCAAAAGGTTCAGGCGCTCAAGGCGCGGAACCAGGTCGAGATCGAGAAGCTCAGACTGTTTCAGCTGATGGGAACGCCCCAACCCGCCAACGTGAAGCTCGTCAGCCAGTTCCCGGTGACGCCGATCCAGCTCAATCTCAACGAGCTCATCGCATCGGCGCGAAACCAGAACCCGTTGGTCGTGGCGCTCCGCTCGCGAGAGCATGTCGCCGACTTGAACGTCCGGCGCGAGAAGGGTGAGTACTCGCCGACGCTGTCGCTCTCCACCGGGATCGGTGGCTATACCTACGGTTACACGAACTCCAGCTTCCCGGTGACACAGGCACAGGCGCAGTTTGATGCGTCTCGCGCGAGCTGCATCCGCACGGAAGAAGTGCGCGCTGCTCTCAACCTTTCGAACCAGTTGACGCAGTGCAACGCGATGGCCTTCACGGAAGCAGAAGCCGCGGCGATTCGGAGCGGCAACTCGAAGTTTCCATTCAACTTCACCAGGTCGCCCCGATCGTTCAGTGCGACGCTATCGCTGCCATTGTTCGACGGCTTCGCGCGCGAGCAGCGCCTGCAGGAAGCGATGGCCAGTCGCTCCGACGCGCGGTACAGCGTGAGGTCGAGAGAGCTCGCACTGACGGCCGACGTGACCGCGGCTTACCTGACGGTGACGACCGCCGAGAAGACGGTGGTGCTGCAGGAGCAGAACGCCGCCAAGGCAAAGCAGGAGCTGAAGCTGGTTCAGGACCGTTACAAGATCGGTGCGACGACGTTCGTCGACCTGACGCAGGCGCGCGCCACGTACGAGCGCGCCGAGAGTGAGAGAATCAATTCTGTTTACGACTATCACAAGGCCTTCGCCGCTCTGGAGAGCGCCGTCGGTCATCCCCTTCGCTAATCGGATCGACCATGAAGAAGCGCACCAAGTGGACAGTTGCCGGCGCGATCGTTCTCGCGATCGTGATCATCGGCGTCACCAGCGCGATGAAGGGCCGCAACAAAGCAACCGAAGTCCGCATTGAAAAAGTCCAGAAGCGGGATCTCGTCGCTTCCGTGACCGCGAGCGGACAGGTTCAGCCGCACACCAAGGTCAATGTCAGCGCCGACATCAGCGGCCGGGTCGTCCGGCTCGCGGTAAAGGAAGGCCAGATGGTGACCAGGGGTCAGTTCCTTCTGGAGATCGATCCTTCGCAGTACCGCGCCAATGTCGAAAGAGCGACGGCAGCGGTAGCATCGGCGAGATCACAGGCGGCGCAGGCCAAGCCTGCCCTCTCTCAGGCACAGCGCAATTTCGACCGACTGATGGCGCTCAAGAAGGCAAATCCGACGCTCGTGTCGGACGAGCAGATCGAACAGCTGCGCACGCAGGCGGAAGTCGCGCAGGCGCAGCTCGAGGCCGCCAATCACGCCATCGATCAGGCGACCGCCTCATATCGTGACGCCGCTTCGAGCCTTGGCAAGACCACCATCGTCGCTCCCATGAGCGGCCGCATTACTCGCCTCAGCATCGAAGAGGGTGAAACGGCGATTCAGGGTACGTTCAACAAGGACGCCGCGACGATGCTGACGATCAGCGACATGAGCGTGCTCGAGACCAAGGTCAAGGTCGACGAGACCGACGTGTCACGGATCAAAATCGGCGACTCGACGGTGATTCAGCTCGACGCGTTCCCCGACACGACTTTCATCGGTCGCGTATCCGAGATCTCCAACAGCTCGGTCAAGGCCGCGACGACCGGCGGCACCGGTGGATCGGCGGACCAGGCGATCGACTACGAAGTCACGGTCCAGCTTCTGAACGCTCCGCCCGAGACGCGTCCTGACTTCTCCTCCACGGCGAAGATCATCACCCAGACACGGATAGGCGCGCTGTCGATTCCGATCATCGCGCTGACGGTGCGCGAGGACAGCGTCAAGCCCGACACCGCGCTCACGCTCGCCAAGCGCGCGCCGGCGAAGCAGGTAGGAAAGCGCGACGTCGAGGGTGTTTTTGTGGTGGGTACCAACAACAAAGTGACCTTCCGCCCCGTAAAGGTTGGTATCGCGGGTGAGAAGTACTTCGAGGTTCTCACCGGCCTGAAAGAAGGCGAGAACATCGTCGGTGGTACTTACCAGGCCATCCGCGAGCTCAAGGACGGCGCAACGGTGCGCGCGCAGAAGGAAACTCCCAAAAAGCCCGGCGAGCCGGCGAAGAGCTAATGCTTACGACAGATGAAATTCCGCTCAGCACAACCGCTGAGCGGCAGGTGATTGCTGCCGACGCCGGGGCCGCTCCGGATAAGGATTGGGTCATCGTCACCCGCGGACTGAAGCGCGACTACGACATGGGCGGCGAGGTCGTGCACGCCCTCCGCGGAGTCGACATCGCGATCCGTCGCAACGAGTACGTCGCGATCATGGGGCCCTCCGGCTCCGGAAAATCGACGCTGATGAATCTCATTGGATGCCTCGACACGCCCAATGCCGGCGAGTACTGGCTGAACGGCGAGCTCGTGTCAGACAAGGATGAGGACGAGCTCGCGCGCGTGAGAAATCGCGAGATCGGCTTCGTGTTCCAGACATTCAATCTTCTTCCCCGCGCGACGGCGCTGCACAACGTCGAGCTGCCGCTGGTTTACGCCGGCGTTGGCGCGGACGAGCGAAGGAAGAGAGCAACCGAAGCGCTCGAGCGCGTACAGCTCGGCGACCGCGTGCAACACCGGCCTAATGAGCTTTCGGGCGGCCAGCGTCAACGCGTCGCGATTGCGCGCGCGCTGGTGAATCAGCCATCGATCCTTCTCGCCGACGAGCCGACCGGAAATCTCGACTCGACCACGTCCGAAGAGATCATGCGCGTCTTCGAAGGGCTGGCCGAGCAGGGCCAGACCGTCATCATGGTGACCCACGAGTCGGACATTGCCGCACATGCGCGTCGTGTCATTGTCCTTCGCGACGGTTTGGTGTCCAGCGACGACAAACGCGCGACCTTCATCAAGTCCGCCGGAATCGCCCCGCCAAATCTGAACCGCAAGGATTAAAATGCCGTTCGTCGAGGCAATCTGGCTGGCTCTGGCGCAGATCCGCGTTCAGAAGCTCAAAAGCTTTTTCACGCTCCTCGGCGTCACCATCGGCGTCATGTTCCTCATCGCGGTCATCTCGATCGTGCAGGGCATGAGTAGCTACATGGAGAACGACTTCGCCGCCAAGATGCTGGGCGTCAACACCTTCACGCTGCGGCGTTTCCCGTGGTTCGGCGACGGCGCCAGCTCGGAGGAGGAGTGGCGCACCTGGCTGCGCCGGCCGCGCATCTACCACTCTGACCTCCCGCTCGTGTCGAGCGTTCTGCCGCCTGGCTCGAGGTACGCCGTCGAAAGCCAGGAATATCTCCAGGCACAGTCACAGTACTCCCGTCCCAAGCAGGTTGAAGCCCACGCCGTGGATGGTGACTACTTCAGCATCAAGAAGTACGACGTTCACGTCGGCCGACTGTTCACACAGCAGGAGTCGACCGCCGGGGCGCCGGTGGTCGTAATCGGCGACGAGGTTGCGAAGTACTTCTTCCGCGACCTCGATCCGCTTGGGCGCCAGCTCAGGATCAAGGGGATGCCCTACTCCGTCATCGGAGTGCTCGAGAAGCAGGGCTCGGTTTTCGGCATATCGCTCGATCGTGTCGCTATCGCCCCGTACAACTCCCCGCTGCACCACTTCACCAACCCGCGCGGGGACGTTGACGGTATCATGGTTCAGACCCCGACTTCGCTCACGATGACGGATGCAATGGAGTCGGTGCGCGAGGTCATGCGCGGACGCCGCAAGCTGCGGCCGGGAGAGCCGGACAACTTCTTCATGGAGACGTCGGCGAGTGCGCTGGCATTCATGGACAAGCTCAAGAAAGTAATGACCATGGCGGGGACCGCGTTTCCGGCGATCGGACTGGTGGTCGGCGGCCTGGTGATCATGAACATCATGCTGGTGGCGGTTGCCGAGCGCACGCGTGAGATCGGTATCAGGAAATCGCTTGGCGCAAGACGGCGCGACATCATGCGACAGTTCCTGGTCGAAGCCGCAACTCTCAGCACGCTCGGCGCAATCATCGGGATCATTCTCGGAATCCTGATCGCGAAGATCATCGAGTGGAAGACTCCGCTCCCCGCGGCGGTCGCGCCCTGGTCCATCGTGGTGGCGACGCTCCTGGGAACCGTCGTCGGCATAATCTCGGGCGTCTACCCGGCTCGCCGGGCGGCGTCGCTGGATCCAATCGAAGCGCTGAGGAAGGAATAGCGATGCGCCTGGCACAGCGCGTTTTCAACGCCTTCGAGGGCGTCGGCATGGCACTCGACGCGATCCGCTCCAACAAGGTTCGCGCTGCGTTGACCATCATGGGCGTCGCAATCGGCGTTTTCGTGGTCGTCGCGATGTCTTCCGTCGTACGCGGCATCAACGAGAGCTTTGCCAAGGATCTCGAGGCGGCGGGTCCGACTTCGTTTTACATCTATCGCCGCCCGATCAGCGGCTTTCAGGCGTGCGACGGCTCTGACGACACCTGCCCCGAGAGACGCAACCCGCCCCTCACCACCGAGGAAGCGACGGCAATTGAGCGCCTCCCGACCATCAGGGCCGTCACGGCACATCTCGGCTCCGGCGCCAAGTTCCAGTACAAGGACAAACAGACGAGCACCGGCATGGAGATCTACACGCCGAACTGGGTGGACGTGGACGGCGGCGACATCTATCCGGGGAGAAGCTTCACCTACGCGGAGAACACGACCGCGGCACGGGTGATCATCGTGAACCAGAAGCTGGCGGAGCGCCTGTTCGGCACGTCGGATCCGATCGACAAGATGATCAACGTCGACGGTGTCGGGTTCCGCGTGATCGGGGTCTATCACTACACGGCGAGCCCGATGGGGACGCCGACGTCGGCCGGAGGAGGAGATCAGGCGAAGGCGATCGTACCATTCGAGTCGGCGCGTCGCTCTCTCAGCCCGTGGATGCGAGGGGTCGATTTCATCGTGAAGCCGGAGCCGGGAGTGACCACAGCCGAGGCGACGGACGACGTGACAGCGCTCATGCGCGCTCGCCGCGGGTTGCGCTCCAACGCCAAGAACAACTTCGAGATCGTGACACAGGATCGGCTGATGGGAATCTACAACAAGCTGTTCGGCACCTTCTTCGTCGTCGGCATCGCGCTGTCGTCGGTCGGACTGCTGGTGGGCGGCGTGGGCGTGGTCGCGATCATGATGATCAGCGTCACCGAGCGCACCCGCGAGATCGGCGTGCGCAAGGCGCTGGGTGCTACCAAGAGCGCGATACTCTGGCAGTTCCTGGTGGAAGCGGCGACGCTCACCAGCATCGGCGCCTCGATCGGCCTCGTGCTGGGGATTCTGGTGGCTCTCGGAATCAAGACGGCGTTCCCCGCCATTCCAGCTTCCACCCCCCTATCGGCCGTGATCGCGGCCCTCGCGACGAGCGCGTTCACGGGGATTCTGTTCGGGCTTCTCCCCGCCGCACGCGCGGCCCGACTTGATCCGGTAGAAGCGCTCAGGTACGAGTAGCGCTTCCGGTGATCTCCCTGCGGAGATAGACTGGAGCCGATGAACGGAACACGAGAAGGCCAACGCTATGACGCGCTGCGCACCGCTGCGGCGGTCGTGGGGCTCGCGGTTGCGCTTTTGCTGCTCTGGCAAACGCGCACGCTCGTGCTTACGGTTTTTCTGGGAGTCCTCTTTGCGCTCGCCGTGAGCTCGGGAGTCGATCGGCTCGGGCGGTGGAAGGTGCCGCGCGGCGTCGCTGCTCCGCTCATCGTCTTTACGTTCATCGCGCTGGTCGCCGCCTTTGGGAGCTGGATCGGGCCCACGGTGCGCGAGCAGACTACGGAGCTCCGCACCAAGCTCCCCGAGGCGCTCGGGAAACTGGAGCTGTGGGTGCACTCTCGCGGCGGCGGAGTGATCGCGACCATCATCGGCCTCGGGGAAGACGTCGCTCCGCCACCCACCGTTGTCGCCGGGGACTCCGCGACAATTGCTGGCGGTGACACAGGTGTTGTGGTCGCCACTACTGATTCGGCGAAAGTGCGTGGCACTGGCGCTGCGAGACCCAAAGCCGCGCCAGCTTCGCTTCGTGACCGGCTGATCGCGCAAATAGGGGGAGCGGGGCGCTACTTCCTGCACCTGCTGGGATCGACTCTCGCCGTCGTCGGGGGAATCGTGCTCGTGATATTTCTCGCGATCTATCTCGCCATCGACCCCTCGGTATATAGGCGCGGACTCGTTCACCTCATGCCTGAGCGTGCGCGTCCGCGAACGGAGGAAACTCTGAGCGCGATCGCGGTCACACTGAGGAAGTGGTTGGTCACGCAGCTAATTGCGATGGTGGTGATTGGCGCCGTAACCACCGTGGTGTTGA
>Ga0193723_1000017_pt1 | contig 43834 bp, 44 predicted proteins | sample H2m2metaG_FD_143042 | JGI IMG/M metagenome (GOLD analysis project Ga0193723, IMG submission 143042) | Soil microbial communities from a riparian zone of the East river system, Colorado, United States - H2m2 | ecosystem: Environmental > Terrestrial > Soil > Riparian zone | place: USA: East River...
CCGCAGACCCGCAAGGGATTCTGGATCGGCTTCGGATTTGGGTACGGGAGCTACACCTGTACGGGGTGCGGCAGTACCGGCGGTGTAAGCGGTTACTTGAAGATGGGTGGCACGATCAGCCCGCATCTGCTCCTGGGCGGCGAAACGAACGGTTGGACGAAGAGTGAGAACGGCGGAACCCTCACCGCGGGCAATGCCTCGTTTACCGCATACTATTACCCGCAACCGGCCGGCGGATTCTTTCTGCGCGGCGGCGCGGGCTTCTCGGACATTCGGATCAGCGGCGGAGGCTCGAGCGCCAGCCAATCAGGGCTGGGTGCAACGGGTGGGTTGGGTTATGACGTGCGTGTCGGTGCGAACACCTCGATCACCCCGGTCTTCAACTTCATGTGGGGTCATCCGGACAGCGGTTTCAACCAGAGTATAATCCAGTTCGCTGTCGGCGTGACATTCCATTGAGCCTCGGAGGCGACCGTCTCGGCCGGTGCATATCGAGCTGAGACGGTCGCTTCGTCAGACAAGTCTTTCAGCCAGCGCCATCCCTCCGAAGACCGCCGCCAGACATCCAACTATCGTCGCTCCCATGTAGAAGGCGGCGCGCCCATACTGGCCCTGCACGAGCAGCGCCAACGATTCGTAGCTGAATGTGCTCATCGTCGTGAACCCGCCGCAGAATCCGATCGTGAGTGTCGCGCGAAGCTCGGGTGAGATCGATGTCGACCGAGTGGCGAAGTGAATGACGAAACCCAGGATCAGCGAGCCGCTGACATTGACGAGAAGCGTGGCCAGGCGTCCCTGCACGATTCGTTCTACGCCGAACCGGGCCAGCGTGCCGACCGCACCGCCGAACGCGATAAAGAGGATAGACATGCAAAGACTCCTACCGTTGGTGGTTCAGGTAGGAGTCATCAGCCGGAAAGCGGCGGTTGAAGGCGAACTCCATCGCCTGCCAGGAAATATAGTGTGCTTGACGCTCCCTTGCCGCTCTTTACCTACAATAGCGCGCTCTGATTGCAGCTCCTTTCACAAGGAGGTCTCTCATGCTCGCGCGATTCTCCCGCCTTTTCCTCTTTACCGGCGCGGCGACGCTCGCCGTCACGGCATGTACCCGAGAAACGCCGTTGCAACCGATGCGTGCGAATGTCGTGGCGCAGGACACCGCACCGCCCCCCCCGGCGCCGCCCAACGACAACCGCGACAGCGCACGATTCATCCCGTCCGTGCCCTTCTTCGACAGCACGGACGTTACGAACGCCACCGTCGAACCGGGCGAAGTCACGTCGTTCTGTCACGACACGATCGGGGCGCCGACGCGCACCGTCTGGTATGTCTACGTGTCGCAGGCCCCCGGTACCGTGCAACTCACCGCCCAACTGCACGGTCCAGCCCCCGGGGTCCTTTCGACGTACTTCGTCAGCGCCGACACGCTCATCCCGGTGGGATGTAACTCCAACTTTGGCCCGGTCACGTTCAATGCCGATTCGGGCCTCGCTCAACAATCTGTCGTTTCTGCGGTGCACGGGCAGCTTCGGCGGCCCGGTGTCGTTCACGGCAGTGGCCGGGCAGACGTACTACTTCCAGGTCGGGAGCGATCAGCCCGGGACCGCGACGTTCTCGCTCCAGCCACCGCCACCCCCCCAGGCGAACTTCGGGACGAACCCGTTCGATCCATCTGTTTTTGACGTGGTCCAGTTCCAGGATTTCTCGTTCGATCCTGTCGGGATCGGGATTCAGTCAGAGCAGTGGGACTTTGGCGACGGGGCAATCGCAACCGGCCCGTTCCCGACGCATCGCTACTCGGCGGACGGGGACTACCTCGTGCGGCTCACGGTAACCACGTTCGACGGTCGTACCGGATCGACGTCACGCACGCTGCTTGTGCGGACACATGACGTCGCAATCACGCGGTTCGCGACGCCATCCTCCGGCATGAGCGGCAAGACCAGCAAGATCTCCGTGGATATCCGCAGCAATCGCCTAGCGGAGACTGTGCAGGTGCAGCTCTTGAAGAGTGTGCCGGGAGGTTTCCAGCTCGTCGCTGTTTCGCAGCAGACGCTGCCGACGAGAAACCGGGTGACGTCCGTGGCATTCAGCTACACGTTTACCGCCGCCGACGCGATTATCGGCAAGGTGACGTTCAAAGCGGTCGCGCTGCTGGTGAACGCCCGCGATGCGCTGCCGGCCGACAATGAGGCGATCGGGAGTCCGACGAAGGTGAATCGGTAAAACCGGCGGTAAAGGGGCGGTAGGGGGCGGTAGTCCCGGCCTTCTCCTTCCGCCCCTATACCGCCTCCTACCGCCCCCTACCCGCCGTATCTTTCTTCCATGCCGCACCTCCGGATCGCTCTCTCCCAGTTTCGCCCTAACAAAGGTGAGTACGCGGAGAACGTGGCCCGGATCGGCGCCGTCATCACGCAGGCCGCACAGCTCGACCCCAAGCCCGACCTCGTCGTCTTTCCCGAAACCGCAACGTCGGGCTATTTCGTCGAAGGGGGAGTGAAGGAGCTGGCGGTCACCGCCGGCACGCTCGCGCGCGATCTTGCGGCGGCGTATCAAGGACACGCGATCGACGTCGTCGTCGGATTCTACGAACGGTTCCAGAATCACATCTACAACTCCGCTCTGTACGTCACACTCGGCAGGAAGCATCCCGAGGTGCGTCACGTGCATCGCAAGGTGTTTCTGCCGACCTACGGCGTGTTCGACGAAGAGCGGTTTGTGGACCGCGGTCAGGACGGCGTGCGGTCATTCGAGACGGGCTTCGGCGGCAAGGCGGCAATCCTGATTTGCGAGGACGCGTGGCACTCGCTGGCCGCCACCGTCGCGGCGCTCGAGGGTGCGCAGCTCATCATCGTGCCGAGCGCCTCACCCGCGCGCGGGCTGGGCGAGCCTGAGGACGAGGCGTGCGAAGGCGAGACTCTGCCGGCGTCGGTGGTCCGCTGGGAGCGCATCGTGCGTGGCATTGCCGAGGAGCACGGCGTGTTCGTGGCGCTCGCGAACCTTGTAGGGTTCGAGGGCGGCAAGGGATTCCCCGGCGCATCCGCGGTGATCGATCCGACGGGCCGCGTGATCGCGCGCGGCCCCCTGTTCGAAGAAGCGCTGCTGACCGCCGACCTCGATCTCGATTCGCTGACCACGGCACGGTCGGATTCGCCGTTGCTCGCCGATTTGCAGAGTGCGCTGCCGGTTCTCACGAAAGGATTAAAAGCGGGAGAAGGGAGAGGGGAGAAGTCCGCTCCGGTGAAGTTCGACCCTGCGACGAACGGTACATCTCCCCTATCCCTTCTCCCGCAGGGCCAGGCTGCGGTTGTTCGTCCGGTATCCGATAATAAAGATCCGCTCGCCATCGATCCCGAGCTCACCCGGAAGTGGTTAGTCAGCTTCTTGAAGGACGAAGTGGTGCGCCGCCGCGGCTTCAAGAAAGGCCTGGTCGGTCTCTCCGGAGGCGTGGACTCGGCGCTGACCGCCTTCCTCGCCGCCGAGGCGCTCGGGAAAGACAACGTGATCGGCGTGCGCATGCCGTATCGCACCTCGAGCCCCGACAGTCTCGCCCACGCCCAGCTCGTCATCGATAAGCTCGGCATTCAGTCGCTCACCGTCGACATTTCGGACGCGGTCGATGGCCTGCTGAAGCAAATGGGGAATCACGATCCGCACCGGATCGGCAATATCATGGCTCGCCAGCGGATGATCGTCCTCTTCGATCTCTCCGCCAAGCACCAGGCCTTGCCGCTCGGCACCAGCAACAAGTCGGAGCGGCTGCTCGGCTACTTCACCTGGCACGGCGACGACGCTCCGCCCGTGAATCCGCTCGGCGATCTGTTCAAGACGCAGGTCTGGGCACTGGCCCGGCATGTGGGCGTGCCCGAGGAAATCGTGTCCAAGCCCGCCACGGCGGACCTCATCAAGGGCCAGACAGATGAAGGAGACCTCGGCGTCTCGTATGTGAACGCCGACCGCATCCTCTACCACCTGATCCGAGGCGAGGAGCCACGAGGCTTTACTAAGGAAGAGGTGGAGATCGTCCGGAAGCGTCTCGACTCCACGCATTGGAAGCGCCGGCTGCCCACCGTTGCGGTGCTGTCACAGACTGCAATCGGCGAATTCTACCTGAGGCCGGTGGACTACTGATGGCCGAGAAAAAGGGCCGGCATCCACGCGAGTCGGAGACGGTGCTCACGGAGCTGATGATGCCGCATCACGCGAACATCATGGGCAATGTGTTCGGGGGCCACATCCTCGCGCTCGTGGACCGCGTCGCCGCAGTCGCCGCCATCCGTCACGCACACCGGGAGTGTGTGACCGTCTCGGTCGACAAAGTCGATTTTCGCGAGCCGATTCACGTCGGCGACCTGGTGACGGCCATGGCACGGGTCAACTTCGCGGGCCGGACGTCGATGGAGGTCGGGGTCAAAGTGCTCGCCGAGGACATATTGACGGGAGACAAGCGCCACACGAATTCGTGCTACGTCACCTACGTCGCGCTCGACGAGAATGGCCGGCCCACCGCAGTCGAGCCGATCGTTCCGGAGACTCCGGACGAAAAGCGGCGCTACGACCGGGCTGCTAAACGGCGAGCCAACCGTGTGATGGAACGCCGTTACGACCAGGGCCGGGGTGAGTAAGGTCGTACTGGTCCTGTCCGGCGGCGGCGCCAAGGCGCTCGCTCACGCCGGTGCGTTCCGGGCACTGGAGCAAGCCAATATCATCCCCAGCCACATCTTCGCGACGTCGCTGGGCGCCGTGGTCGGCGCCGCGCTCGGCGCCGGCATACCGTTCGATCAGGTGCGACGCCGCGCGATGGGGATCCGGCGCAAAGACGTCGCTCCGTTCGACCCCCTGGCACTGATCATGGGCCTCTTTGCGCGCAGCCTGTTTCCCGCTGCCGCGCTGCGGCGCGCCATCGCGACGCTCGTTCCCAGGACGAGCTTCCAGTCTCTGAAGATCCCCCTGACCGTGACGGCCACCGACCTCGATAGCGGTGAGCTCCTCCTGTTGGGTGGCAGCGGGCGGCAGGATATCGAGCTGGCGGATGCCCTCTACGCCTCGTGCGCACTGCCGCTCTACTTCCCGCCGCTCGAAACGAACGGCCGGCGGCTCGGTGACGGCGGCCTCAGGGCGGTTTTGCCACTCGGTCCCGCCTTGCAGCTCGTGAAGGACGCGGATCTGTTCGTCGCGGTCGACGTCGGTCCAGGATTCGACGAACGGGGTGGACCGTCCGCCAACGGCGATCAGCCGCAGCCTCCTGACGCGCCCGTCCCTGCGCGCCTGCCGCGGGTCGTGCGAACGCACGGCGAGGCCATGCGAATCATGATGGCGGAGCAGACGGAGCGGGTACTCGCGGACTGGCCGAAAGACGCGCCCCGGCTCGTTTACGTGCGGGCCGTCGCCGAGCGCGAAGCCACGTTCGCAGTGGATCGAATCCAGGACTACGTCGAGATGGGTTACCAGACAACGAAAAAGGCTTTAGGATAGGCCCATGCGCGCATCTGAAGTAATGATTGCTGATCCGGTGGTCGCTGCTGCGGGAGCGACGTCGTCCGAAGTCGCGGCGCTGATGCGAGTCAAGAATATCTCGGTCGTCCCCGTGGTCGATAATCCCAAAGACCGGCATTATCTCGGGACCATATCGGATCGTGACATCGTCGCCCGGTGCGTCGGTGCCGGCCACGACCCGTCCGACTGTTCAGCAGCCGATCACGCCCGGACGGACACGCCTGTCGTGAAGCCCGACACCGAGATGAAGGGCTTCAAGCTGGCCAGGCAGCTGGATTCAAACGACCATCACGTGCGCTCAACGATCGTGGTGCTGAACGGCGACAAGAAAGTGGTCGGGTTCATCCCGCATCCAGAAGACATTCAGGGAGTCGTGGTGGCATAGCAACGTGACCCACAAGTTTTTCACTCTCGCCGAAGCCAACCGCACTCTACCCCTGGTAAAGCGCATCGTTGAGGATGTCATGTCGGTCCACCCTCATTGGAAGGATCTCATCGACCGCTACGGCCTGGTCGCCGCGCAGGCTCGTCCCGAGTGGGGCGAGTCCCAGGAGCAGCTCAACCTGAAGGCCGAGATCGACGTGGTGGCTGGGAAGATCAACGGCTATCTGGGCGAGCTCGAGCAGATCGGTTGCGAGTTCAAGGGATTCGACCAGGGACTTGTCGATTTCCACGGCCGTTTGGGCGAGCGCGAGATCCTGTGGTGCTGGAAGCTGGGCGAGGACCGGATCACCCACTGGCACGAGCTCGAGGCGGGCTTCGACGGCCGGCAGCCGTTGCCCGAGGTGCTGAGCCGCACGTGAGAGGCTTCTGGCTCTTCCTCCATGTCATGGGGTTCGTCGCGTGGCTGGGCGGCGGGCTCGCCGTCATGCTCAGCGGTATCACGGCCAAGTACTTCCCGCCCGATCAGCGGTTGGCGGTCTACCGCATCATGAGCGTCGTGTCGCGCAACCTGATCGGCCCCGGGGCGGTGCTCGTGGTCGTGAGCGGCCTTGTCCTATCCGTGCCCTACTTCCAGAGCGCGACCGTTCCAGGCTGGCTTGTGGCGATGCAGGCGCTGGGACTGCTCGGCGCGATCGTGGCCATCGGTGTCGTCATGCCCACCGCGGCCCGGCTTGGCCGGCTGGAGCTCGACCCCCGCGGCGAGCTGCCGGAAAGCTTTGCCGGTTTGCGGACGCGGCAGGCCATTTTTGCCACTGTTGCAGGCGTTTTCGCCCTCCTGGCTCTCATCTCGGGCACCATCCTCCGGTAAACTGCTGCGTCTGCTGCGCCTAGGTAGTGCCGTTTCAGTGTGACCATCCCCGCGCTCTTCGGGTCGTTTGTGAAGTGCGAGGCTTGGTTCTCTTCGACTTCGGCGGGACACTAGACGCGGACGGCTCCCGTTGGAGCGTTCGCTTTCACGCCGCGTACCGCGCGGCGGGTGGCACACAGTCGTTCGCGGCGTTCGACCGGGCATTTCGCGAGTCGGACCGGGCACTCGAGCGACTGTCGGGCATAGAGAGGCTGGGATTCCGCGCGATGGTTGACGCTCAAACCGCGTTGCTGTTACCCCGTCTCTCCGATGGTGCCGCGCTGCCTGCTCGCGTCATCGCCGATCAGTTCCATTCCTCGACGTGCACCGTCGTGCAGCGGAACGAAGCGCTGCTGGCGCGGCTGCAGAAGAACTATCACCTCGGTGTCGTTTCGAATTTCACCGGCAACCTCGAGCGCTGCCTCCAGGAGCTCGGCGTGATGCAATACTTCTCCGTCGTCGCCGATTCGGGGCGCGTGGGGATCACAAAACCGGACCCACGGCTGTTCCAGCACGCGCTCAGCTGGCCCGGGCTCGTCTCCCAACCCGCCTGGATGGTGGGCGACAATTTCGAATCGGACATCCGGCCCGCCGCCGCACTCGGTCTGTCCACCGCCTGGCTCGCGCCCGCGACGGAAAAGTCGCGCGACAAGGGCCTGCCGACCGTCCGGTTGACCACGCTGCCGGACCTCGCCCAGGTGCTCGACTCGTGACGCAGGGACTGATCCTCGCGGGCGGGCGCGGCTCCCGGCTCGCCGCCGACGGCGTCGAGGCACCCAAGGCGCTCGTCGAGGTCGGCGGCCGGCCGCAGATCATCAATCTGATCGAGACACTCGCCGACCTCGGCTGCGAATCGATTACCTGCATGGTGCGTGAGGGCATCACGATCGAAAAGCCCGGATCCGCCGTCGTGCATACCTGCCGCACGCCGTCATCGCTCCATACCCTGGTTGCCGGCCTCGCGACTGTGGCGCCGGGCCCCGTGTTCTGCACCATGGTCGATACCGTCATGCCACCGGCCGACTGGCGTCGCCTGTATCACGGCGTGACTGAGCGGCTCGCCGGCGGGTCACTTGCCGTGCTCGCGGTCACTCCATTCGTGGACGACGAATTGCCGCTCTACGTCACACGCAACGCAGCGGGTCTCGCTACGGGGATCTTCGATACTCCCCCCCCCCCTGGAGTGCCGCTGCTCGTTACGGGCGGGGTGTACGGCCTGAGTCCCGAAGCGCGCCGCCTCGCCGGCGTCGCGGTCGCGTCGCTGCATCGCATGCGCGCGTTTCTGCGGCTGCTCGTCGAGCTGCGAGCACCGGTCGCCACGGTCGAAGTGCCACGGATCATCGATCTCGATCACAAGCGCGATCTCGATGCCGCCGAGCGTTGGCTCACGGCGCGCGCCGGAGATGAGCAATGAGGCGTCTGGTTGCCCTGTATCGCAGTCCCACCTACTCGCCGGCACAGCATCGCAGCAACGACACGGCGATTCTCGACGATACCATCGCCGGCCTGGAGCAGCGCGGGTGGCGGGTGACCCGCAGCGGTGAAGCCGATGTGGCAGCGGGCCGCCTTCCTGCAGCCGACCTCTACGTGAACATGTGCCAGGGCCCGGCGGCCTCGGAACGCCTGCTCGATTTGGTGCCGCCGGAGGCGCTCGCGGTGAATCCGCCCGAGAGCGTGCTCAACTGCCACCGGCACCGGTTGGTCGGTCACATGGCCGCTGCCGGCCTGCCGTTCCCCCGCACGCTCATCGTCCCGACGGCCGACCCGGACGCCCTGCTGCCGCTCGTGCACCAGCTGAACGGCGACGGCCGGCCCGTGTGGGTCAAGCGCGGCGACGTACACGCCGAGACGAGTGCCGACGTCGTCGCGGCGAAGGAAGCGGGTGTCACGGACGCGATCGCCAGGTTCGCGCGCCGCGGCGTCTCGCGCGTCGCGCTCCAGGCGCATGTCGGCGGGCCGATCGTGAAGTTCTACGCCGTCGCCGACGGGCGCTTCTTCTCGTGGTACGCTGCAGATCCGGGCCGGGTCGACATCTCCGAGGAAAAGCTGAAAGCGCTCGTTTTCGCAGCGGCACGTGCCGTGGGGCTCGAAGTGTTCGGCGGGGATGTGGCGTTTCCGCAGCCGGACGCTCCGGTGCTCATCGACCTCAACGACTGGCCGTCCTTTGCCCCCGTGCGCGCGGCCGCCGCCGCCGCGATCGCCGCCTACATCGACGAGAAAGCCGCCATCGGAAGACCGGCATGACTGATCTCGCCACACAATCGGAATCGCAGCGCGTCTTCGACCTCGAGGCGCAGCACCTGGCGCCCGGGACGCAGAGCGTCGCGCTCTTCAGCAAGCTCTGCATGGACCGGGGCGAAGGCGCCGTGCTGTGGGACGTGGACGGCAATCGCTACGTGGACCTGCTCGCCGGTGTCGGCGTCGCGAGCCTCGGCTACGCGCATCCGCGCTACGTCGCCGAGATGACGCGGCAGCTGGAGCGCGTGCACGTGGGAAGCTTCACCTCCGAACACCGCGCGGCGCTCGTCAAGCTGATCGCCGAGCTTGCCCCCGGCGACTTGAATCGCACGCAGTTGTACTCGAGCGGCGCCGAGGCCGTCGAGGCGGCGGTGCGGCTCGCGAGGGCAGCGACAGGCCGGCACGAGGTGATGGGATTCTGGGGTGGCTTCCACGGCAAGACGGGCGGCGTGTTGCCGCTCCTGTCGGGGAGCTTCAAGCACGGCCTCGGCCCGCTGTCGCCCGGCATGTACTCGAGCCCCTACGCGTCGTGTGAGCGCTGCCCCTTCGGGAAAACGTTCCCCGAGTGCAACTGGCACTGCGTCGATTTCCTGCGCTCCAAAATCGCGCTCGAGACGACGAACGACATTGCTGCGATCATCGTCGAGCCGGTGCAGGGCACGGCCGGCAACGTCATTCCGCCGCCCGGGTATCTGCGCGAGCTGCGCGCCCTCGCGACGGAAATCGGCGCCCTCCTCATCTGCGACGAGATGATCACGGGCTTCGGGCGGACGGGAAAGATGTTCGCCGTCCAGCACGACAACGTCGTCCCCGACCTGCTGCTCGTCGGCAAGGGGTTCGGCGGCGGATTCCCGGTCAGCGGTATCGTGATTCGCGAACCCATCGCGTTCTCCAAGCCGTGGTCCAATCCGAGCGGCAGCTCGTCGAGCTACGGCGGCAATCCGCTGGCGGCCGCCGCGGCGCACGTCACGATCCGCACGATCGTCGAGGAAGAGCTGGTCGAGCACAGCCGCCGCCTCGGCGCCGTGATGCTCGCCGAAATGCGGACGTGGGAGAATGAGATCCCCATCGTCAGCGACGTGCGCGGCCGCGGGCTCATGCTCGGCATGGATCTCGTGGTGCCCGGCACGCGCAAGCTGCTCGACAAGAAGGTCACGCGGTGGGTGTTCGACACGTTGCTCGCCCGCGGCGTGATCGCGATGATCTACAATCCCGAAGTCCGCATCAACCCACCGCTCGTCATCACCGACGAGCAGGCGATGGAAGCGCTCGCGACGATGAAGGCGGTGCTCGAAGAGGCCAGCGCGCGTGTACGCCAGTAAAGGGCCCGTCGTAGAAGAGTGGGCCGATCGCTGGTTCTTCCGGCCGCTGGGGTGGCGGCTGGCAACCGGACTGCTGCCGACGCGCATTTCCGCCGACGCCGTGACCTTCGCGAGTCTGGTGCTGGGCGTTCTCGCCGGTCACCTGTTCTGGTACCGCAGCGCGTGGATCAATGCCGGCGGCGTGTTGCTGTTCATTCTGTCGGACGTGCTCGACTCGGCCGACGGCCAGCTGGCGCGGCTGCGCGGCACGTCCACGCGGATGGGCCGTATCCTCGACGGCCTCGCCGACACCGGGCGGTTCGTTTCCCTCTACGGCCATCTCGGCGCGCGGCTCTACGTCACGGGCCATGGATGGGGCGGGGCGGTGCTCGCGCTGGCCGCGCTGCTGTCGCACTCCTACCAGGCGGCCGCGGCAGACTTCATCCGCCAGGCCTATCTCTATTTCGCGGTGGGCAGCGGCAGTGAGCTCGACATTGCGGAGCAGTCGCCCACGCCCGAGCACCCTTCCGTGTGGTCGCGGATCTCCGCATGGATTTACGGCGACTACGTGCGCCGCCAGGCGTGGCTGTTCCCGCGCACCACCGCCCTGGCCCGGGCGCTGGCAGGCCGGGATGTCCCCGCGTCGTTGCGCCGTTCATGGGCGGAGCGCCAGCGCTGGGTCGTGCACGGCTGCGCGCTCATCGCGCAGAACATCCGGTTCGTGCTGTTGGCGCTGACTGCCGTGCCGCACTGGCCGGCGGCCTACTGCTGGATCGTCGTCGGGCCGCTGAACGCCGTGCTCGTGTTTCTGATTCTCGCCCACGAGCGTGAGCCAAAATTCCATGCACAGCTCGCCTGACGCACGCGTGTATCGCGGCGTCCTGGTCGGGCTCGGTGGGATCGCGCGCTCCGGCCACCTCCCCGCATTCCAGTCGGATCCGAAGGTGGCTTCACGGCTCCGCATCGTTGGGATCATGGATGATGCGCCGACGGCCCCGTCGTCGTTTCAGGGCATTCCTCTCGTATCCCGTCCAGAGCAGTTGGCGGATCTAGGGGCCCTCGACTTCGTCGACATCTGCACCCCGACGTCCTCTCACCTGAAGCTGTCGCTCTGGGGCCTATCGCAGGGCTATCACGTCCTGTGCGAGAAGCCGGTCGCGTTGAACCGCGCCGAGGCCGCGACGTTGGCGGCCGCGGCGGGGGAGGCAGGTCGAGTGGTGATGCCCTGTCACCAGTACCGGTTCAATCCGGTATGGCAACGGCTGAAGCGCTGGCTCGACGACGAGGTGATTGGCCGCTGGTATCTCGCGGAGTTCCGGGTCTATCGCCTGGCGGCGGATCCCGGCGCCGGTACGGATGCCGTGCCATGGCGTGGCCGCCGTGCCGCCGGGCGGGGTGGCGTGCTGCTGGATCACGGCACGCACCTCGTCTACGAGCTGCTCGACGTGGCCGGACCCCCGCAATCGGTGCGCGCGTGGACCGGACGCTTGCGTCACGGCGGCTACGACGTGGAAGACACCGCGCACCTGCTGTTCTCCTATCCCGACCGCATGGCGACGATGTTCCTCACCTGGGCGGCGCGTCGCCGGGAGACGGAGATCCGGTTCATCGGTGAGCGCGGCAGCATCACGTGGAGCGGCGGGATGCTGACGCTCGAGCAGGACGGCCGGACGCAAATCTTCGATCACACCGTCGATCTCGACAAGTCATCGTACTCGACCTGGTTCGCCGGGCTGTTTCACGATTTCGCGGCCACGCTCGATTCGGGCGACGGCGCCCGCCCGCTGGCCGATATCGCGCAGGTCGCGGCGGTGCTCGAGGCGTCGTATGCAGCGGACGCATGAGCAGGCCCCCCCCCGGGCGGCTGGTGCTGTTTTTCCTCGGTGCCGCCGTCTTCGGCTATCTCGTCGCGCGGATCGGCGTGGGCCAGCTCGTGTCGGATGCCGCACGCACCGGCTTGATGTTCGTGCCGATCGTGCTGCTGTACGCGCTGGTGTACGCCTGCAGTGCGCTCGCCTGGCAGCTCACCATGGGAGAGTCGAACCGGCCGTCGTTCTGGCGCACATACTCCGTGACGATCACCGGGAGTGCGCTGAATTTTCTGACGCCCGTCATCAACGCGGGCGGTGAGCCGTTTCGCGTCGCCGCCCTGGCGCCCTGGCTCGGCAAACAGCGCGCCGCGGGCTCGGTGATTCTGCACCGGATGCTCCACTCGTTCACGTACGTGCTCGTCTGGCTCACGGCCGTCGTGCTCGCATTCGCGTTGCTGCCGCGAGCGACGCCAGACGCGGTCTTCATCGCGCTGGGCGCCGTGGGTCTGTTGCTGCTGGGCATCATCGCGCTGTTCATGTCGGCGCATCGCAGCGGTGTGCTCGAGCGGATCCTGAACTGGTTGAGCCGAGTCCCGCTCCTGCGCCGCCTGGCCACCGCGCTCGAGCCAAAGCGCGCGATGTTCGTCGACCTGGATCGACAGATCACCGAGTTCTATCACCGCCATCCGGGCCGGTTCGTTCAGGCCATCCTGCTCGAGTATCTGAGCCGCTGCATTTTCATGTTCGAGCTGGTGCTCATCGTCGCGAGTTTGGGGTTTCGGCTCAATTACTTCCAGGCTTTCACCATCGGGGGGCTCGAGGCGATTGCCGGCAACGTGCTGTTTGTGGTGCCGTTCGAGATCGGCGCCCGTGAGGGCGCTTTCTATTTGCTGTTCCGACTGTTCGGGATGGATCCGCAGCTCGGCCTGTACACGTCAATCGTAGGCCGGGTGCGCGACTTTGTCTGGATCGCCGCCGGTCTGCTGCTCATCTGGGCGACTCCTGGTGCGTCTGCGTCTGCGGCGTCTGCGGCGTCTGTGGGGTCTGGTTCATGACCATCGTCACGCACGCGCTCGCGACGACGCTCGGCGTTCGCGTCCTGAAGCTCACCGGGAGTGACGCCGTCCTCGCCTTCGTGTTCGGCGTCGGGGTGGACATCGATCACGTCATCAAGCTTCCGTTCTATTGGAGAGCAGGGTTGAGGAAGGAACGGGGATACTACTGGCGCACGTCGCTGCAGGAGCCGGTCGCGCTGCTCTGGATTATTCCGCTGTGTTTTTTCTTGGGGACGTGGGTGCCGGCGCTGTTCTTTCTGGTTCACCTGGCAATGGACTACAGCGTCGGCTACGAGAAAATGCCGTGGTATCCGTACTCACCGCTCGTGACGCAGGGGTTTGTGGTCGGCGTCTCCGACAAAGCGAAGGAAGCCATTCTCATCGTGGTGCTCTTATGTATGAATTTGCTCCTGTTCTTGGCTCCGCTGTAGACCGCGGCATTCGCCCGGTGCTGCGCTTCGCGCACGTCACGCTCGGGCTCTCGCCCGATCAGGTGACGTGGGCGGCGTTCTGGGTGAGCGCGGCCGCCGCCGTCGTGTTCGCAACTGGTCGGGTCGTCCCCGCGCTCGTGCTCATGGCGGTCGGCCAGATCCTCGATGCACTCGATGGCGGCATCGCGCGCCAGTTCGGGCTCGTCTCCGAGGCCGGCCATCGGCTCGACACGCGGCTCGACCGTGCGGCGGAGATCGGGATTTTTCTCGGGTGTGCGGTGGGCGGGCTCGTGTCACTGCGGCTGGCGGTGCTCGCGTCGGTGGCCGTGCTGTTGCTCACCACGATCGTCGATCGCTCGAAGCTCGACCCCGGCATGAAGCGCTTTGCGCTGTATTTCGGGATCTGGCTGCCCTACCCGCTGATCTTCTCGATCATTTTTCTGGTGAATCTGGCCGCGTACGTGGTGGGTCTGTTGATCATCGACTGCCGCTTTCAGAGCGACATGGACGCGCTCGGCGGCGATCTGAACACCGTCGCCTCGCGCGCCGCGGCTCGCCTCGAGACGCCCTAGTGCTCGCCTTCCAACATCCGTACGTCGTCGTGGCCCCGGCGGAAACGATGCACGTCGAGGCCTGGGCCGGCACCGGCCGTCCCGTCGCTGTCGTGCCGGGACTGTTCGGCGCGTCGTTCACGTTCCGGAAAGTGATCCCACTCCTCGCGGCGCAGGGGTTTCGCCCCATCGTTATCGAGCCGCTCGGAACGGGGTTCTCGAGCCGGCCGCCGAAGGCCGATTACTCCCTCGCGGCCCAGGCGCATCGGCTGGCCGCCGTGCTCGACTCGCTGCACTCCGGGCCGGTACTCGTGCTCGCACACTCGCTCGGCGCCGCCATCGCCTTCCGCCTTGCGGTCGATAGACCCGACCTGGTCAGCGGTATCGTGTCACTCGAGGGCGGCCCCACGGAAGAAGCGACGACTCCGACGTTCCGCAGCGCGATGCGCTACCTGCCCTGGGTCAAGCTGCTCGGCGGAATCACACTGGTACGCCGCAAGATCCGCGGCATGCTGCTCGATTCCTCGGGCGACCGCTCGTGGGTGACTGACGGCGTCGTGATGGGCTACACACTCGGGGAGGCACGCGACTTCGACGCGACACTCAGGACCTTCCTGGCGATGTCGCACTCGCACGAGCCGGCAAAGCTCGGCCCGAGGCTCGGGGACATCGCATGTCCGGTCACGCTCGTGGTGGGAACCGCCCACCATGACGGCGACGTGCCACCTCAAGAAGTCGCGCTGATGCACAAGGCGATCCTCTCGTTCGCCGTGGACAGCGAGCTCGGGGCGGGGCACTACCTCCAGGAAGAGCGGCCTGCGGCCGTCGTGACCGCGGTCGCACAGCTCTCGCAACGGGCACGATGACTCCTCTGCGCATCGCCCTCGTCGCGGAGGACTACTACCCGCAGCTCGGCGGTGTGCCGGAGCACGTGCATCATCTTGCCCGGGAGCTCGAGGCCCTGGGGCATCATGCGACGATCGTGACTTCTCACATGCGCATGAACGGCACCGTCGATCCCCCGTACGTGCGTCGGGTAGGCACGAGCCTCGTGATCTATGCGAATGGCGGCGTCGCGCGGATTACGGCGGGGTGGCGACTCACCGCACGGCTCGAGGCTCTGTTTCGTAAAGAGCGCTTCGACATCGTGCACGTGCATGGGGGCTTGAGTCCCACGCTGGGACTCGTGGCGCCGCGGGCTGCCTGGCGCGCCGGCATTCCCGTTGTGGCGACGTTCCACACCTGGTTTCCCGATTCGCTCGGATATCGCGTGCTGCGGGCGCCGTTCCAGCGGATGCTCGATGGCCACGCGGCGACAATCGCCGTCAGCAGCGCGGCGCGGGAAGCGATGGCCCGCTACTTCACGGCGCCGTGGGAAATCATTCCCAATGGCGTCGACACGACATTCTTCCGGCCAGGGCTGCGGCACCGCAATGGCGGGGGGAACGGGGGCCCGAAGCTCTTGTGGCTGGGACGGATCGAGCCGCGCAACGACCTCGGGACAGTGCTCGCGGCGATGCCCCGCATTCTCGAGCGCCATCCCGGCGCCCAGCTGACCGTCGTCGGTGACGGGCCATGGCGCCCCCGCATGGAACGGGTGGCCAGGCCGCTGGGATCGACCGTGCATTTCGCCGGCTATGCGAATGGCGATCGGCCAGAGTACTACTGCGGTGCCGACGTGTACATGTGTCCGACAAGACGGGCATCGTTTGGCGTGACGCTGCTCGAGGCGATGGCGTGCGGCACGCCGCTCGTTGTCACCGACATTCCAGCGTTCCGCGATGTTGCCGCGCAGTCCCAGGCAGTCTTCGCGCCGCCCGGCGACGCCGCTGCCTGGAGCGAAGCGGTGAATTCGCTGATCGACGACCAGGCGCGGCGTGCTGCGATGGCTCAGGAGGGCCGCAAAGTCGCCGAGCGGCACGCGTGGCCGCTCGTGGCGCAGCGCGTGCTGGCCGTGTACAGGCGGGTGACCGGATGATGGGGATGGATCTGTTCTTCGGTCCCTCCGTCGAGCGTGGCCCGAGGCGGCGTCGCATCTATCTCACGTTCGACGACGGGCCGAACGAGCGGGCGACTGATGCCATTCTCGAGACGCTCGCCATCCAGCGCGTACCCGCGGCCTTCTTTATGGTTGGAGATCATGTGCGGCGTTTTCCGCAGCTCGCGCGCCGCGCAGCCGCGAGCCACTTGATCGGCAATCACACGCACAACCATGTGAAGCTCCACTTCGCGGGCCGGAAGCTGGTGCGGCATCAGCTAGAGGTGGCGCACACCGCGATCGAGTGGGCGACGGGTGAGCGGCCGCGAGCCTTTCGCGCGCCGCATGGCTACCGCAGCCCGTTTCTCCGCTCGGCGGCCCGCCACCTCGGCTACACGGTGTTCGGCTGGACGTTCGGCGTGTTCGACACCGCAAGGCCAGGCGTGGAGGAGATCAGGAGACGCGTTCGGACGAGGGTGCGGCCTGGGGCTATCGTGCTGCTACATGACGGAGACGGCTACGATCCTGAAGGAGATCGGATGCAGACGGCGCATGCGCTGCCCGGTATCATCGCGGATGCGCGGAGCGCCGGCTACGAATTTGCATCCCTGACCGAACTGCTCGGCAATCACTCCTGACAGGGCATTCCGGACACTTCGGGCTTCGTGCAGTACACACCAACGCGCCGAGTTCCATCAGGGCCTGATTGAATCGCCAGGCTCGCTTACCCTGTTTCGGCGTGAGTTTCGACGCCAGCTCCCACAATTTCGCATTTGGCATTCCAACTTCCGCATTGCCGAAAACTCGAATCAGGACCCTGCGGACATTGGTGTCGACCGTCGGCACCGGCTTTTCATACGCGAAACATGCGACGGCGCCTGCTGTGTACTGTCCGACACCGGGTAGTGTCCGTAACTCCACGGGATCGTCCGGTATCCGGTTGCCGGTTTGCGCGACGCGTTTGGCGAGCTGATGGAGATTCCGCGCCCGCGCGTAGTAACCCAGGCCGTCCCAGGCTTCCATGACAGCTTTCGGTCTCGAGCGTGCGAGCGAGCCGATAGTGGGGAATCGCTTCAGGAACCGGGGATAGTAGTCAAGAACTCTGCTGACCTGGGTCTGCTGCAGCATGAACTCCGACACGAGGATGGCATAGGGATTGCGCGTCTTGCGCCACGGAAGGACGCGTGCGTTGCGCTTATACCAGGCTAACAGCTTGCGCGTGAAGCTCATAGCTACACAAGATACAGGCCCATGAGAGCATTCACTGCCGCCCTCGACCTGCGGCGATATGTCGGGCGGTGGTCCTTGCGCAGTGCAAGCCACGCCGGGCGCTTCTTCTTTATGCTCATGGATCTCGTTCGTGGGATCCTCGAGTGGCGCGTCTGGCTCCCCCGCACGCTCCAGCAGACCGTGTCGGTCGGCTACGGCAGTGCCTTTATCGTCTTACTGGTAGCCGGGTTCGCCGGAGCGGTGACCAGTCTCCAGGCCGGCTACCAGTTCACCGGCCAGCTTCCCCTTTACGTAGCGGGCGGCATCATCTCGGAGTCGATGATTCTCGAGCTTGGGCCCGTGCTCACCGGGCTCATCCTGGCGGGCCGGATCGGCGCCCGCTACGCCGCCGAGCTGGGGAGCATGCGGGTGACGGAGCAGATCGACGCGCTGGAGAGCCTCGGCCGCTCGCCGGTGACGCACCTGCTCCTGCCCCGGATCCTGGCGGGACTGATCGCGATCCCGGCGCTGGTGATGCTGGCCAACGCCTTCGGCATCGTCGTCGGGTACATCACGGCCCGTTCGTCCCTGGGCCTGACGTATGCGGATTTCGAATTCGGTTCCCGCTACTTCTTCAGGCCGCTCGACTTGTGGTACTCGCTCATCAAGTCGTACGCGTTTGCGGGGGCGGTCACGATCATTCCCTGCTATATCGGCTTCAACACAAAGCAAGGCGCTGAGGGCGTCGGCCGGGCGACCACGCAGGCCGTGGTGGCGGCATCCGTGACGGTGCTGATGCTCGATACGATTCTCACGAAGCTCATCCTCGGGACCGCGAAGTGAGCATCGAGCTGAAGCACGTCTCCAAGCGGTTCGTGGATAACGTCGTGCTCGATGGCGTCGACTTTTTCGTGGCCGAGGGCGAAACGGTCGCACTGCTCGGTCCTTCGGGCGTCGGCAAGAGCGTGCTGCTCAAGCACATCATCGGCCTGATCAAGCCCGATTCGGGCGAGGTGTGGGTCGACGAGCAGCAGGTGCCGTTGCTGGGTCGCAAAGCGCTGGCGCTCCTGCGCAGCCGCATCGGCTACGTCTTTCAAAACGGCGCGCTGTTCGATTCGATGGACGTGTTCGAGAACATCCGGCTCGGCATCAGCGACGAAGAGAAGTATGCGGACAAGGACTACTGTATTCAGCGCGTCAAGGAATGTCTGCGGCTGGTGAACCTCAACGAGGACGTCGGCCGGAAGTACCCGTCCGAGCTGTCGGGCGGGATGCGCAAGCGGGTGGGCATCTCCCGTGCGATCGCCGGGAAACCGACATATTTGCTCTATGACGAGCCGACATCCGGCCTCGACCCCGTGAACGCCGATGTCATCGATTCGCTGATCGAGCGGTTGCAGCAGGAGATCGGGGTGACGAGCGTCGTCGTGACGCACGACGTACGCGGCGCGTTTCGCGTCGCCGACCGGATCGCGCTCCTGTCCAAGGCGAAGATCCGCGCCGTGGGCACCGCCGAAGAGATCATCGCTTCGAGGGATCCGGTGGTGCAGCAGTTCTTGGAGCGGGACTTCGAGATGGCCGTGATTCAGGCGAACGAGGTCCCCACAGCGGAAAGGCGAATAGGCGGGCGATAGTGGACCTCACCTACAAGCAGGAAGTCGGAGTCGGGGCGATCGTGCTGGTGGGCGTCGCCGTCTTCCTCGTCGGGATGTTCTATCTGACGGGGCGGTCGCTGCGCACCGGCGGCATCTCCGTAGACGTGATGTTCGAGAGCGTCGCCGGGCTGAAACAGGGCGATCCCGTCCTCGTCTCCGGCGTAAAGAAAGGCAGGGTTGCACGCGTCGCGCTCGAGCGGGTGAAGAGCGTGCGCGTCACGCTCGAGCTGTCGAAGGACGTTGCGCCGCACATCGACGCGAGCGCCGCCGTCGCCGCGATGGACTTATTCGGCGCCAAGTTCATCGACTACAACCCCGGCGCGCGCGAAGAGATGCTGGCGAGCGGACGCAGCATCTCGGGGACGAGTACGCCCGACATCGCCGGTGTGGCGCAGGGCGTCGCCAACCGCGCCAACGAGCTGATGGAGAATGCCGCGAATATCGTGTCCGACCGGCTGGGCGAGGACATTCACAATACGCTGCTCGTGACGCAGCGCGCGATGTCAGCGCTGTCGGATATGCCGGAGGGGCCGTTCGTCAAGCAGACGACGCGTACGCTCCAGGCCACCGAGAAGGTGATGCAGCGCGTGGATTCGATGCTGGGGTCGGGGACCGGCGCGAATGTCGATTCGATTTCCCGCAATCTCGCGCGGCTCACCGACCATCTCGGGCATACGACCGCGGCGCTCGACACGCTGTTGAGCCGGATGAACAGAGGCGAAGGGACGCTGGGCAGGATGGCGTCCGATACGATGATGTATCATGACCTGCACGAGCTCTCGGTTTCGCTGACGACGCTGCTCACCGATCTCCAGGAGCACCCGGACAAGTACATGAAGCCGGGGCTCATAAGGGTAAAGCTGTTCTAACCGTTACTTTCCTCGGCACCTCCGCCGCCAGGCCAACAGTCGAACGGAACGTCAGTGGCCTCGCGATTCATCGCGAAGGCGAGACGTTGCTTTTCGAGTGCGGCGAAGGCACCCAGCGCCAGATGATGCGCTATGGGGTGAGCTTCGCGCTGAGCGAAATTTTCTTTACGCACTTTCACGCCGATCACTTTCTCGGCGTCATCGGCTTGATCCGGACGCTCGGCCTGCAAGGGCGGCCGGAGCCGCTGTTCCTGTACGGCCCCAAAGGGGCCAAGAAGGTCCTCAGCACCGCGATGCAGCTGGGTGTCGAGCGCGTCCCGTTTCCGATCGAGATCAACGAGGTGAAGGCCGGGGACGTCGTGGGGAAACGCGACGGCTACGACATCTGCGCATTTCCCACCGAACACGGCGGCGGTCCGTCACTCGGTTACATCCTGAAAGAGCACGTGCGGCGCGGGCGCTTTGACTTCGAGAAGGCCAAAGCCGCGGGGATTCCAGAAGGCCCGCTCTGGGGCAAACTCGCCAAGGGCGAGGTCGTCGAGCTTGCGGACGGCACAAAGGTGACGGCCGATGGCTTCGTCGGGGCTACACGACCCGGTCGCCTCGTCGCGTTCACGGGCGATACGCGCCCCTGCGCCGCCACGGTGGACGCCGCGCAGGGCGCCGATCTTTTGATTCACGAGGCGACGTTCGGCGACGCTGAGCGCGATCGCGCAAAGGACACCGGTCATTCGACCGCGAAGGAAGCGGCGCAGGTTGCGCTTGCCGCGAATGCCAAGCGTCTCTTGTTGTCGCACGTTTCAGCGCGCTACTCGATCAGTGCCGATGAGCTGGTGAAGGAAGCCCGCGAAGTGTTTCCCAACGCGAGCGTCGCGAAAGACGGATTGGAAGTCGACGTACCGTTTGCCGAGTGAAACAGCCGTGGTGACTGCGTAGTAGCGCCAGAACGACTTGCTGTGGCAAGCGGGGTTAACCGTGAGGATGTGACGAGGTCACCGCGCTTCATGGGGTGGGTGAGTATATTCCCCGCCCCATGGGACCGGTTTCATTCACATACTCGGCGAGCATACCGGCAGGGATCGAGAAGGTCTTCGCGCTGATTTCGGACCCGCTGCGAATGCCGGAGTGGTTGCCACGCTGCATCGCCGTCAAAGCGACGACCCAGGATAGAGTAGGCAAGGGCGCCCGCTACAAGCTCACCTTCCAGCGCGCCACCACCCAGCACGAATCGGTCATCGAGATCATCGACTTTTCGGCGCCGCACACGTTCGGATGGATCGAGATCTATCATCGCGTGGGCTCCAAGACCTTCTTCGGCCTGCGCTTCGAGGGCGGATCGACCAAGGTCTCACTCAAGCACATCTGGCAGCCGTCGGGCTTCCGCTCGTGGCTCAACGGTCAGTTCTACCGCCGGCGTAATGCGCGCCGGATGTTCGACGGGCTGATCAATAACATGAGAAAAGCGCTCACCCGCTAACTCCATGCTCAATGGCCGGGGCGGGGGCGCTCCCTTCACCACAAAACTCATCGCGGTCGTTCTCTCGGTCGCCGCACTCGCGCTGGGCCGAGAGTTCTTCATCCCGATTGCCCTGGCACTGTGCTTTCAAGCGCTGCTGACCCCGGCCGTGCGTGGGCTGGGACGGATGCCCCGGCGGCGCCGGGCCCCGCGGTGCCGTCATTATTCGCCCAGTTGGTGGGACGCGCGACCACGGTCCTCGCGGGACTGCTCCAGGTCATCGTCTTGGTCTACCTGATGCTTGCGGCGGGGAACATGCTGTTTCTCAAGCTGGTGAAGCTGTTGCCCGCGCCCGATGATCTGCGCACGGCGACCGACATCTTGAACAGAACCGAGTCGATGGTGGCGAATTATCTCACCGTCACGGCGCTCATCAATGTGGGGCAGGGCATCGCCGTCGGTCTCGCCATGTGGGCGATCGGCATGCCCGATCCATTCATTTGGGGCGTCGTGACGTTCGTGCTCGAGTTCATTCCGTATCTGGGGGGCGTGATCATTGTCGGGCTACTCCTGATCGACGGCTTTTCGGTTTTCTCAGGGCTGGGGCAGGTACTCCTCGCGCCGGCCATTTATCTCGTCATCAGCACGCTCCAAAACAACGTCGTCTCGCCTTATGCCTACGGCAATCGCCTCAAGCTGAACCCGCTCGCCGTGATGATCTTCGTGCTGTTCTGGTGGTTCATCTGGGGGATCCCGGGCGTGTTCCTCGCGATCCCGATCGCGGCCACACTGAAGGTGCTGGGCGATCAACTGCCGAGCCTCAAGCCGCTGGGGGAGTTGTTAGGCGAGTAGGGCCCGGGTTAGTTTCAAGGCCCTTCGGGGCTGTAGCTCAGCTGGGAGAGCGCCTGGATCGCACCCAGGAGGTCAGGGGTTCGAGCCCCCTCAGCTCCATCGTTCTATGGCAACTTGGCGCCTTGCAACTTGGCGTCTGCGATGCCCCTTGGTGTAACTGGCAACACGCCTGACTCTGGATCAGGAGAGTCCTGGTTCGATCCCAGGAGGGGCAATTCCCGCGGCGGCCGAATGGCCGCCGCTTTTCGTTGCCCCTAACTTTCCCTGCCTCCATGACGATAGCGCTCCTGCCGCTGCTGCTCTGTGCCGTCCAGGGCCCGACGACGGCTGCCCACGTCGTTTTAGCTCCGCCTGTCATCGATGGCCGGCTGAATGACGCCGCCTGGCGCGACGCCGCGCCGATCACGGGATTCATTCAACGCGAGTTGCACGAAGGCGCCCCCATCACCGAGCGGACTGAAGTTCGCATCATCACCGACGGCCAAGCGCTATACGTCGGCGCGTGGTTGTACGACACCGATCCCTCAGGGATCGTCCCCGGCGAAAAGGTGCGCGACGGCGACATCTCCAAGAGCGACTACTTCGGTATCCTGCTCGACACCTATCACGACCGGCAGAACGGATTCGTCTTCACGACGACCCCGGCGGCCATCGAGTACGACGCGCAGGTCGTGAACGAAGGCGAGGGTGGCGGGATTCAGCTCCCGGGTCAGACGCGCGCCAGCGCCGGGTCGCTCGGCGGCTTCAATCTCAACTGGGACGGCACGTGGACCGTGGCCACGTCGGTGGACTCGGCTGGCTGGTATGCCGAGTTCCGCATTCCCTTCACCACATTGCGCTACGCCGCGGGTGAGCAACAGACGTGGGGATTCAACCTCGTGCGCGCGATCCGCCGCAAGAATGAAGAGTCGTTCTGGTCGTTCGTGCCGCGCCAGTTCTCGCTCATGAAGATCTCACACGCGGGAACGCTCACGGGGGTGCGCGTGCCGGCGCGCCGCGTCCTGACCGCCACGCCATACGCGCTGACCGGCGTCGAACGCAACTTCGCGGTGGACCCGGAGGCAAAAACCCGGGGCGATGTCGGCGGAGAGATCAAATACGGTGTGACGCCGAGCTTGACCCTCGACCTGACCTACAACACCGACTTCGCGCAGGTCGAAGTCGACGAGCAACGCACGAATCTCACACGCTTTCCGTTGTTCTTTCCGGAGAAACGCCCCTTCTTCCTGGAAAATGCCGGCATCTTCTCGGCGGGCACGCCACAGGCGGTCGATCTCTTCTTCACGCGTCGCATCGGCATCGACACCATGGGGCAGCCAGTCCCGATCGTGGGTGGCGGCCGGGTCACCGGTCGGGTCGGGGCGGTCACCGTGGGCGCGCTGCAGATCTTCACCGACGGGGCTACCACGCAGGGGGCGATGTCGTACTCGGTGCTGCGGCTGCAGCGCGAGCTCGCCGCGCGCTCGCGCATCGGGGTGATCGCCATCCAGCGCATGGGCACCTCGCAGACGAGTGACTGGAATCGCGTCGTCGGGGTCGATGGCCGCATCGGCATCCGCGATCCCTTGACGATCGACTGGTGGGGTGCTGCATCGGCTACGCCTGGCAGCGACCGCGACGCCGGCGCATATAGCGCTCGCGCCTCCTATGAAACGGGCTCGTGGAGCAACCTCGCCCGATTTATCCAGGTGGGAAGCGACTTCGATCCCGAGGTCGGGTTTTTGAATCGCGGCGGTGGGTACCGGTTTTATGAGGCCACAATCATGTGGAAAAAGCGGCTGCCGAACAGCACGTGGCTCAAGGACTGGCATCCGCACGTCGGGTATCGAGGCTACTACGGGCTCGATGGGTACCGGCAGGAAGATCGCATCCACATCGACATCACCGAATGGTATACCTCGAGTAGCGCCAATCTCGGTCCGGAAGTGAACATCGAGCACCAGGGACTGCAGCAACCATTCGCGATCGCAAGCAATGTGACGCTGCCGGTCGGCGCCTACGACTACACGTCCGTGGGATTCGATGCGGCGACCAATCCGAGCGCGCCCTTGTCGCTGAACCTGCGCGCCGATGTCGGCGGGTTCTACAACGGCACGCGGCGCGGCGGCAGCGCCACGGTGGCCGCGCGGCGCGGCAGCTCGCTGACGACATCGTTGCTCATGGAGTACAACGATGTACGGCTCCCGCAGGGCAACTTCACCCGGCTGGTGATCGCGCCGCGCATCGCGTACTTCTTCACGCCTCGCATCATGCTCCAGACGCTGGTGCAATACAGCAACCAGGTGCGCGCCTGGACAGCCAATGCCCGCTTCGGCTGGCTCGGCACCGCCGGCACGGGATTGTTCGTCGTCTTCAATGAAGGCCAGGAAGCCGATGGCTTCTTCAGCTGGCAACGCCCGCAATCTCGATCCTTGATCGTGAAGTACACGCGCCAATTTGGGAGGAATGGTGAGTAAAGCACTCGGCCTCGCGCTCCTGACTCTGACCTTCCCCGTCCGCGCGCTCAACGCGCAGCAGGTCGATACGACACTGTGGACGCGCCTCCACTTCCGCTTTGTTGGCCCGGAAGGGAATCGTGCCATCGCCGCCGTCGGCGAGCCGGGGAATCCGCTCGTTGCCTACATCGGCGCGGCGTCAGGCGGGATCTGGAAGACGGAGGACGGCGGCGTGCACTGGCGCGCGGTGTTCGACAGCGAGCCGGCCCAGGCAATCGGCGCGCTCGCCATCGCGCCCTCCGCACACAATGTGCTGTGGGCAGGAACGGGTGAGACGTTCTTCATCCGGTCGACGACCGCACTCGGCAACGGCGTGTACCGGTCCACCGACGCCGGGCGGAGCTGGCAGCACATGGGCCTCGATTCGACGGGGCGCATCGCCCGCATCGTCATCGATCCGGCGAACCCTGACGTGGTGCTCGTGTGTGCGCTGGGGCGCGCCTACGGTCCCGCGCAGCAGCGCGGCGTCTACCGCAGCGCGGACGGTGGTCGCACCTGGACCCGGGTGCTGTTCGTGGATCCGAACACCGGATGCTCCGACCTCGCCATCGATCCCGGCGATCCCAACACGCTCTTCGCCGGGATGTGGCAGTTCGAGGTGAAGACGTGGCATCTGCAGAGCGGCGGGCCGGGGAGCGGTCTTTGGGCCTCGCGCGACGGCGGCGTCACCTGGAAGCGGCTCGTGGGTCACGGGCTGCCTGACGCGAAGCACGTCATCGGCAAAGTGGCGCTGGCGGTCGCTCCCTCGAACCCGAACACCGTTTACGCGCTCGTCGAGGACCGCGACCCCACACTCTACCGCAGCGACGACCGCGGCAACAACTGGCGCGTCATGTCGCGCAACCACGACATGGCCGAACGCGCGCCGTACTACGTGCGCTTCACCGTGGCGCCGGATGACGAAGACCGGCTCTACTTCGTATCGGTGCGGTTCAGCATGTCACGAGACGGCGGCCAGAGCTTGACGCGCGTCGGCTTCAACGCCGGCGGCGACAACCACGACGTCTGGATCGATCCGCAGAATCCCGACCGCATGATGATCGCGCACGACGGCGGAGCGAGCATCACGCTCACCGGCGGCAAGCAATGGACCCGCGTTGTCCTGCCGATCGCCCAGATGTACCACGTGAGCACCGACACGCGCGTGCCCTACAACCTCTACGGCAACCGCCAGGACGGCTCGTCGTATCGCATGCCCAGCCGGAGCCTCGGCGGCGGGATCAGCGAGGGGCAGTGGGGGCACGTCGGTGGCTGCGAGAGCGGGTTTGCCATCCCGGACACGGTGGACAACGCGACCGTCTGGTCGGGCTGCTACGACGGCGGGCTCGAAGTTTACGACGTCCGCACCGACAACGCGCGCAACGTCCGCGTCTGGCCGGAGGCGGCCTACGGTTGGCGGCCGGCGGACCTCAAGTACCGGTGGAACTGGACGTTCCCCATCGTCATCTCGCCCCACGATCACACCAAGGTGTACGTCGGCAGTCAGGTGGTGCACGTGACCAAGGACGGCGGGTCGAGTTGGCAGGTGATCAGCCCCGACCTCACGCGCAACGACACGACCCATCAGCAGAGCTCCGGCGGCGTGTCGACCGACAACCTCATGACGTTCGACGGCGCAACCCTGTTCGCGCTTGCGGAGTCGCCCGTGAAGGCGGGTGTGCTGTGGGCGGGCTCCAATGACGGTCTCGTGCACGTGTCGCAGGACGGCGGCGCGCATTGGACCAACGTCGCGGCGAACATCCCCAAATTCTCGACCTGGGCGAAGATCGTGAACATCGAGCCGTCGCATTTCGACGCGGGCACGGCCTACTTCGCGGCCGACCTGCACGAGCTCGACGACCTCGATCCCTACCTCTATAAGACGACCGATTACGGGAAGACCTGGAAGCTGATCTCGGCGACGTTCCCGCGCTCGCCCCTCTCGTTCGTGCACGTGGTGCGCGAGGACCCGGTGCGGCGCGGCATGCTGTTCGCCGGCACCGAGAACGGGCTGTACGTGACGCTGGACGACGGCGCCAACTGGCTGGCGCTCCAGACCAACCTTCCGCACGCGCCCGTCTCGTGGATCGACGTGCAGCCGCGCTTCCACGATCTCGTCGTGTCGACCTACGGGCGCGGGTTCTACATCCTGGACGACATCTCCCCGCTCGAGCAGCTCGACGGCCGGGCGCTCGCGAGCAACGCGACACTGTTCGTCCCGCCGCCCGCCTACCGCTTCCGCGACCGGCAGGGCGTGACCAGCGCGCCGAACAGCGCGATCCAGGCGGAAAACGGGCCCGCGGGCGTGCCGCTGACCTACTATGTCTCACCTGCGCTGGCGGACACCACGACGGGCTCAACCACCGCACCCGGCACCACATGCCCCAGCCCCCAACCCCCAGCCTCCAACCCCGGTGATAGCACGCGCCGGAAGAAGCCCGCAAAGCTGGTGATTCTCGACGCGCAGGGCGACACCGTGCGGGTGCTCGAGGGCGCGCGTAAACCGGGATTGAATCGCCTCTGCTGGGACCTGCGCTACAGCTCGCCGGCCACACCCAAGCTCCGCACACCGCCCCCGGGCAGGACATTTGTGCGGGTCGGCGCGGACGGCACGCGGCCGCTCGTCACCTGGGACCTCGATCTCTCGTTGCGAGGGCCGCTCGCGCTGCCGGGGACCTACACCGTGCAGCTCGTGCTGGCCGATTCGAACACTACCGCGGTGACGGCGACGCAGTCGCTCACGGTCCTCAAGGATCCCAACACGACGGGGACCGACGCGGATGTGCAGGCGCAGGCGAAGCTCGCGCGCACGATCCGCGGCGAGCAGGACAGCCTGGCGCGGATGATCAACCGGCTCGAGTGGGTGCGCAAACAGGTGCGCGATCTTACCGCGCAGCTCCGCGACTCGGCGCTCGTGACTGACTCTGCGGCCAAACGCATCGCCAGTCTCGCCGACACGCTCGAGCGCCGCATCCTCCGTGTGGAAAGCGTGATGTTCGACGTCAACCTGACCGGCGCGCGCGAGGACGCGTTCCGCAATCCGATGCAGCTGTACGGCCGGCTCGCGGCGCTGCAGTCGGACCTGGCGGAGAACGGGGCGGACTTCGCGCCGACCGCGCAGCAGATCGCGGTACACGACGTGCTGGCCCAGCGGCTCGCCGATGCCTCGACACGGTTCGCCGATCTGATGACGAAGGCGGTTCCGCAGTTCGGCGCCGAGCTGCGGCGGGTGCCGCTGCGCGACGTGCTGGGCAGCGGCCAGCCGTGATCCTCGCCGCGCTGCTGGTGGCGGTGGCGATCCAACAGTCACCGGCCGTCACGGGACTGAAGGTCGAGTATCTGGCAAACCCGCTCGGCATCGATGCGGCACGGCCCCGGCTGAGCTGGCGCATCACAAGCGCCGAGCGCAACACCATGCAGGCTGCGTATCAGGTGCAGGTCACGCGCAACGACTCGCTCGTCTGGGACTCGGGGCGCGTCAAATCCGACTCGTCGGTGTTCGTGCCGTACCGGGGTCCCGCGCTCGCGTCGCGCACCCGCTACGTCTGGCGAGTCCGGATCTGGGATGGAAAGGGCCGCGCATCGGTGTGGAGCGCCCCCGGATCATGGGAAACCGGTCTGCTCCAGCCGTCGGACTGGACGGCCGCCTGGATCGGCACGGCGCCAAGTCCCACCGATAGTGTGGGCGGTCCGTCGCCGCTGCTCCGGCGCGCATTTCGCGCGAACGGCGTCGTGGCCAGTGCCAGACTGTATGCGACGAGCCTGGGTTTGTACGAGCTCTATCTCAACAGCCAACGTGTGGGCGACCGGTTGTTCACGCCGGGCTGGACGTCCTACAACCGCCGCCTGCAGTACCAGACCTACGACGTCACGAGCCTCGTCCGTGCCGGCGACAACGCCATCGGCGCGGTGCTCGGCGACGGCTGGTACCGCGGCAACCTTGGCTTCAACGGCCAGCGGAACGTCTACGGCAAGCGGCTGGGCTTACGGGCGCAGCTCGAGATTCGGTATCGCGACGGCCACACGGAGCGCGTGGTCTCGGACTCGTTGTGGAAGACCGCCACCGGCCCGATTCGGGCGTCCGACATTTACGGCGGCGAGACGTACGACGCGCGCCTCGAGCGTTCCGGCTGGGCGAGCGCGAGTTACGACGATCATGATTGGCCGCGAGTCGTCTTGCTCAATCCTCGGGCCGGAGTGCTCGTGGCTGCGGAATCGCCGCCGGTTCGACGGGTGGCAGAGTTCCGGCCGATCGACATTCGCCGGTCGCCGTCCGGCGAAACGGTGTTCGACTTGGGCCAGAACTTCAGCGGCTGGGCACGGCTCAGGGTGCGCGGGGTCGCCGGGACCCTGATCACGCTGCGATTCGCGGAAGTGCTCGACAGAGACGGAAATCTCTATACCGCCAATTTGCGGCGGGCGAATCAGACGGATCGCTACACCCTGAGGGGCGGTGGCGACGAGGTCTACGAGCCGCACTTCACTTACCATGGCTTTCGCTATGTGGGCGTGACCGGCCTGCCCGGGCCCGCCGACACCAGCACGATCACGGGGATCGCCCTGTCGTCCGACCTCGCATCCACGGGGACATTCGAGACGTCGGACGCGATGCTGAACCGTCTGCAGCAGAACATCGTCTGGGGCCAGCGCAGCAACTTCCTCGACGTTCCGACCGACTGCCCGCAACGCGACGAGCGCCTCGGCTGGACGGGTGACGCGCAAGTCTTCGCCCCGACCGCCGCGTACAACATGGACGTCTCGGGATTCTTCTCGAAATGGCTGGCCGATCTCGCCGCCGACCAGGACCCGAGCGGCAGCCTTCCGTGGGTCATTCCCGATGTCCTCGGCGCCGATTCGACGAACGCGTCGGGCACTGCCGGGTGGAGCGATGCGACGGTCGTCGTGCCGTGGACGATGTACGTCGCGTACGGCGACCGGGGGCTGCTCGAGCGGCAATATCCGAGCATGCGGGCCTGGGTGGAGTTCGAGCGCCGCCGTGCCGGTTCGCGTCTCATCTGGCGGCCCGGTTGGCAGTTCGGCGACTGGCTCGCGCTGCACAGCGACGATCCGTCCTACCCCGGCGCTACGACGAGCACCGAGTTCATCGCCACCGCGTATTTCGCTCACTCGACCGATATCCTGGCGCGCGCCGCGCGGGCGCTGGGAAAGTGGGAAGAAGGAGAGCGGTATGATTCGCTGTTCCACAATGTGCGCGCCGCGTTTCAGCGCGAGTTTGTTTCCGCGGCCGGGCGGGTAGGGGAGAATACGCAGACCGCATACGCGCTGGCCATCGGGTTTCACCTGCTTCCCGACAGCCTCATCCTGCCGGCCGCCGCGCGACTCGCCGCCGACGTGCGCGCGCGTGGCGTGCATCTCACGACCGGGTTTCTCGGTACGCCGCAGCTGCTGCTCGTGCTGAGCGGGACCGGCCACCTGGATCTCGCCTACGAGCTGCTCCTGCAGAAGACTTACCCGTCATGGCTGTATCCGATCACGCGTGGGGCGACCACCATGTGGGAGCGGTGGGACGGCATCCGGCCCGACAGCTCGTTCGAAGACGCGGGAATGAATTCTTTCAATCATTACGCTTTCGGCGCGGTGGGTAACTGGATGTACAACACGATCGGCGGCATCGCGGTCGACGATGGCAAAGCGGGCGGCAAGCAGACGTGGATCATGCCGCGGCCCGGAGGCGGACTGACGCACGCGCGCGCATCACTCGAGACGATGTACGGGACGTTTGTCTCGGCGTGGCGGCTCGACGGACAGCGCATGGTGCTCGATGTGACGGTGCCACCGAACGCCACGGCGAACGTGATGCTGTGGGACACGAAGGCCGAAGATGTGCGCGGCCTCGCCGCGGCGCAGGACACGCAGCAGCGCGATCGCGACCTGCTCGTCGTCGTCGGTTCGGGCACCTACCAGTTCACGGCTGCACGGCCTAACTAGGAGAGTCAGGTGTGAAAACGAGACCGCTGGGCAATACCGGATACCGCGTCAGCGAAATTGGCTTCGGCGGCTGGGGCATCGGCGGCGAGATGTGGCGCGGCGTAGACGACGCCGAAGGCCGCAAAGCCCTGCGCGAAGCGGTTGAGCAGGGCATCACCTGCTTCGATACCGCGCTGGCGTATGGCGGCGGCCACAGCGAGCGCGTCATCGGTGAGACGCTGAAGGACGACATCCGCGCCAATCGCGTCGTGGTCGCGACGAAGATCCCGCCCAAGAATCGCCAGTGGCCGGGCAAAGCCAGCTACAAGCTCGGCGAAGTGTTTCCGGCCAAGTACATCGCCCAGAGCACCGAGGAATCGCTCAAGAATCTCCGCGTCGAGGCCCTGCACCTGCAGCAGCTGCACGTGTGGAACGACGTCTGGCTCGACGACCGCGACTGGGACGCGTCATACCAGCAGATCGTTCGGTTGAAGGAAGAAGGCAAGGTCTTGCACTGGGGGATCTCGATCAACGATCACGCACCCGAAACGGCTCTGAAGGTGCTGGCTGATCCGCTGTTCGAAACGGCGCAAGTGATCTACAACATCTACGATCGCTCGCCGGAAAAAGCGCTGTTCGCATTCGCGAAGCGGAAGCCGCTCGGCATCATCGTACGCGTCCCGTTTGACGAGGGCGCGCTCACTGGGCAGATCACGGCAGCCAGCGTTTTCCCGGCCGGCGATTGGCGTGCCGGATATTTTGCCGGCGATCGCAAGGTCGAAGCGGAGCGGAGAGGGAAGGCGCTGGCCCAGGTGCTGGACGATCAGGTGGAGACACTGCCCGAGCTGGCGCTGCGGTTCTGCCTGTCGGCACCCGAGGTCTCGACCGTCATCCCGGGGATGCGGCGGCCGGCGCACGTGCGCCAAAACGCGATGGCTTCCGCGAAGGGTGCGCTGCCGGCGGGAATGTTGGCGAAGCTCGGGGCCCATGCATGGGACAAGAACTGGTACGACTAGACCTGACGAACCTCTGACCCTCGCTGCTGGCGCCGTTTCGCATCTCTGTGGCATCTACAGGGCATGAATACGCTCCTCGTGGTCCTGGCCCTGGTGCAGGCAGATGCCGGCACTCCCCTGGAAATCGGCCGGACCTATCGGATCGCGTCGCGCACCATCGGCGAGACACGGGTGATCGACGTCTCGCTGCCCCAGAGCTACGGCTCGGATACCACGCGCCGCTATCCCGTGCTGGTCGTGCTCGATGGAGACTTCGAGCAGCAGATTGCGGCGGCCATCGTGCAGTTCTATGCTGAGACGTCGCAGGTGCCCGAGATGATCGTGGTCGGCGTGCGCAACACGAACCGCGGCCGCGACATGACTCCGCCCCTGCTGCCGGACTTTCCACTTCCGCCGGAGATCCCCGAGGCGGGCGGCGCCGAGCAGTTCCTGGGCTTCATCGGCGACGAGCTGCTCCCCTACATCGACCGGCGCTATCGCACCGCACCGCTGCGGGTGCTGGTCGGCCACTCGCTCGGCGGTCTCTTCGCGGCGTACGCGATCGGCCACCGCCCCGAGCTGTTCACCGGCTACATCCTGATGGAGCCCTCGCTCTGGTGGAATGAAGGCCAGCAAGTCGCTCAGGCGAAAGCGATGCTACGCGAACCCGCTGCGCGGCATGCGCGCGTGATGCTCGTCAACGTCGAGTCGTGGGGCCTCGATACGACGCAGTGGGGCAGCGCCCAGCCGATGATCCGTGAGCTCGCGGCCAGTGGCGAAACGCACTCGAGCATGCCGATTACCGGAATGACAAAGGCGCTGCGTACGATGTTCGCGGACTTCAAGCCAACGGAGTGGCGGCCCGGAACGCATCCCATCGCGATGCTCGACCGCTACGATTCGCTCTCGGCGCGCGTTGGCTACGCCGTGCCGATTCCGGCGGACGCGTTCGCGACGGTCACTCGCATGTCACTCGACAGCCGCCACTTTGACGACGCGGAACGCGTCCTGACACGCTGGGAGCGGGCGCTGGGCCCGTCCGCTGAATCGCGGGAGTCCCGGCAGCGGCTGACCAGCGAGCGCGTGTCGCCACGGCCGGCCAACTTCATTCCACTCGAATTCCCCCCGCGGCGGCCGACGGCCGCACAGGCAGCGGCGTTCACCGGTCGCTGGGTGGCCATCGCCCAAGCGGACACGCATGAAGTCGTGATTCGCGCGTCCGGCGACAGTATTGTGGTGCACGACCGAATGCAAATGGGCAGCAACAGCTGGTTCGATGCCGACGACCCCGTGATTCAGGTGACGTCGGACGGCACACTCGAGTGGGGGCTGCCGTTGTTCCGCGGCCTCGCGGCGCTCGTCGTCCTGCGCGGCAAGCTTCAGCCGGATGGCACGATGGTCGTCACGCGCGAAGTCCGGGGCTGGGTACCGCGCGGGCCGGGTTCGGAGCTCAACCGGACGGAGCGGTTCCGGCGCGTTCCATCATAGCTCCTGCAGTCGGCGTTCGATGAGGCGGCGCTCGGGTTCTTCCATCGTGAGGGCGAGGGCGCGCCCATAGGCGTCGCGCGCCTCTGATTTGCGACCCAGCCGCCGCAAGAGATCGGCCCGCGCGGCGTGAGCGAGGTGATACTCCTCGAGGTCACCGCGGGCGAGAATCGCATCGATGAGCGTCAGCCCGTGCTCGGGGCCGTCGCGCATGGCGACCGCGGCTGCCCGATTCAACTCGATCACCGCTGACTGGTCGGCGCGGAGCAGCACGTCGTAAAGCCCGACGATCTGCGGCCAATCGGTCGCCGCGGAGGTAGGCGCTTCCGCATGCAAGGCCGCGATTGCGGCCTGCAATGTGTACGGACCGAAGCCGCGAGACGTCAACGCGCGCTCGACGAGCGGGACGCCTTCCTGTATCTGCGCTCGATTCCACTGCGAGCGGTCTTGCTCCTCGAGCGGGATCAGCTCGCCCCCCCCGGCGGCCGTCGTACGGGTAGCACGCCGCGCGTCGTGCAGCAGCATCAGGGCGAGCAGTCCAATCGCCTCCGCCTCGGGCAGCAACACGACGATCAGCCGGCCCAGGCGGATCGCCTCGGTCGCGAGATCGGCGCGCGTGAAGTAGCCCTGGTTGAAGACGAGATAGACGACGTGTAGGACGCTGGCGAGCCGCTCGGAGAGCTCGCTACCCGCGGGGACTTCGTACGGGATTTTGGCGCCCTTGATCTTCGACTTCGCGCGCACGATGCGCTGCGCCAGAGTGGGCGCGGTGGTGAGAAACGCCGCCGCGACTTGCTCGGTCGTGAGACCGCAGACTTCGCGCAGCGTCATGGCGACCTGCGCGTCGGGGTTCAGCGCCGGGTGGCAGCAGGTGAAGATCAGCCGCAGCCGGTCGTCGACGACGTCGTAGTCTTCCGTATCGCTGAGCTCGAGCGGCACGTCCACCTCACCTGCCACTTCGCGGCGAGTCTTGCGCAACCGGTCGATGGCTTTGAATCGCCCTGTCGAAATCAGCCAGGAGCGCGGGTTGGCCGGCGTCCCCTCGACCGGCCAGTGCTCCACCGCGGCAGCGAACGCATCCTGAAGCGCCTCCTCGGCGAGATCGAAATCGCCGAGCAGGCGGATCAGAGTGGCGAGGACGCGGCGGGATTCCGCGCGGTAGACGTCCTCTATCCCCAGACGGGACGAACCTCGATCGATCCCCACTTGGCGGAGGGAATGCGCGCCGCCACCTGGATGGCGTCGTTCAAATCCTTGGCCTCGATGAGGAAGAAGCCACCGAGCTGTTCTTTCGTCTCGGCGAAGGGGCCGTCAGTGGTCGAGAGCTTGCCGTTGCGCATCCGCACCGTAGTCGCGGCGTCTGTATGCTGCAGGCCGTGGCTCACGATGTAGTGGCCGCTCTTCTTGATGTCCTCGGCGAACGCCCAATAGTCCTTCTTGGCCTGCTCGATCTGATCTCTGGGCACGTTCGCCTCTCCCTTCTCTTCCTGATAAACCAGGCACAAGTATTTCATCGCATCCTCCAGAAGAGTCTGAAATATCGCTCGGACACTAGCTGGTCGTTTGGGGAGGCTAGATTTCGACATGCCACGCTATGCGGCGTTTCTCCGGGGCGTCATGCCATTCAACTGCAAGATGCCGGCGCTGAAAGCGGCATTCGAGGCGGCAGGATTCACCGACGTGAAGACGGTGCTCGGCAGCGGCAATGTGGTCTTCGATGCTCGGAGCACGTCGGAGGAGGCTGTGCAGCTGAACGCTGAAGCCGCAATGCAGGAGCAGCTTGGCCGAGTGTTCCCGACCATCGTGCGGCCGGTCGAGCAACTAAGGAAACTCCTGGAGTCCGATCCATATCGCGCCTTCAAGGTCAGTCCCAAAGCGAAACGCATCGTTACGTTCCTGCGCGGGCGGCCGAAAGCGAAGATCAAGCTGCCGGTCGAGATGGACGGCGCCCGCATCCTGGCGATGAAGGGCGGCGACGTTTTCAGCGCATACCTGCCGAACCCGAAGGGTCCGGTGTTCATGGCGCTGATCGAGAAGACGTTCGGCAAGGACGTCACCACGCGGACGTGGGATACGATCGCGAAGGTCGCGCGCTAGGCGTCATGCCGCCACGGTGCGGACTTCTGGAGCAACCTCGGTCCCCAGCCGCTCGATTGCCCGCATGAGCTTCGCGTGCGGCAGGGAAGTGACGTTCATCTGTAGTGAGATACGCGAGATCCCGCCCAGCGCTTCGTCATAGTGCCGGATCTTTTCGACCACGGTCTCGGCATCACCGATGAGCAACGCGCCCTCCGGTCCGCGCTGCGCGTCGAATCCGGCGCGCGTCGCCCCCGGCCAGCCGCGCTCCTTCGCGACACTGGCGATCGCCGCCGCGTAGCCGGGAAAGAACTCGTTGGCCGCCTCCTCCGTCGCCGCCGCAACATACCCCAGGGCGTGCACGCCGACCTTGAGCTGCTCGGGAGCGTGGCCCGCCTGCCGGCCGGCTTCGCGATACAAATCCACGAGCGGCCGGAACCGCCGCGGCTCACCACCGATGATCGCCACCATCAACGGCAGGCCGAGCATGCCGGCGCGCGCGAAGGACTGTGGGGTCCCGCCGACACCCAGCCAGATCGGCAAGGGATTCTGCAGCGGTCTCGGGTAGACGCCCTGTCCCGTGAGTGCCGGGCGAAATTTGCCCGACCAATGGACGTGTTCATGCTCGCGGATCTCGAGCAGCAGCTCGAGCTTCTCGGCAAACAGCGCGTCGTAGTCCTCGAGCCGGAACCCGAACAGCGGGAATGCTTCGATCGACGAGCCGCGCCCCACAACCATTTCGGCACGTCCCTGCGACAGTAGATCGAGCGTCGCAAACTGCTGGAATAGCCGCACCGGGTCCGCCGCGCTCAAGACAGCGACAGCACTGGTGAGCCGGATCTGCTTGGTCCGGGCGGCCCCCGCGGCGAGGATCATCGGAGCTGCGGAGTCGAGGTAGTCCTTGCGGTGGTGTTCGCCGATTCCAAAGACGTCCAGTCCGACCCGATCGGCGTGTTCGATTTGCTCGACCAGCTCACGCACGCGGTCGGATGGACTTACAGCGCGGCTCTCCTCGAGATAGGCTGCCGCGAAACTATCGATACCAACCTGCACATCCCTCACGCTCCAAACGGAAAATGGTGATCGGTTAGCGCCGGCGTGGCTGGTCTCCCTGCACCAGCTCACGGCCCCAGCGCTCGATGGCCTGCGCCAGGTCGCCAAACGCGCGCCCCGTGCGCGTCAGCTCGTAGCTCACGCGCACCGGCGGCCCGGACTCGACGTGCCGCAGCAAGAGACCCCGCCGCTCCAGCTCCTTCAGCCGTGCCGAGAGCACCTTGTCGCCGGGGCCCTTCGCCCGCTCGGACAGCTCGCTGAACCGCAGCGGGCCTGCTTGCAGCACGTTGAGGATCAAGGCGCTCCACTGCCGCCCCAATACGGCGATGGCGGTCTGAAACGCCTGGCATTGAGAGTCGACGGATTTCGGCACGAGTCTAATATACATAGTTACTTCCCAGAGGGAAGTCACTTGACATTTGACAGGAACAGCGAGACATTGCTTGCTGTTAGATAGTATCACTCACTCAGAAAGCGATGGAGTACGAATATGAGCATCGGTCTGTTTATCCTGCGCCTCGTGGTCGGCCTGGCACTGGCGGCGCATGGCACCCAGAAGCTGTTCGGCTGGTTCGGCGGCTATGGCCTGAACGGGACGGCCGGCTTCCTGGAGCAGCTCGGGTTCGTACCGGGACGGCGGAACGCGCTGTTCGCGGGATTGGCGGAGACCGCCGGCGGTCTGCTGTTGGCGCTTGGCCTGGCGACACCGATTGCGGCCGCAATGATTGTCGCCGTGATGGTGGTGGCGGCGGTCAGCGCACACCTGAAGCACGGCTTTTTCGCTCATAATCAGGGTTACGAGTACACGCTGGTCCTCGCGACCGCGGCACTGACGATCGCCTTCACGGGTCCGGGCCCGATTTCGCTCGACGCCCTGCTCGGCCTGCACGATGCGGGCTATGGCTGGGGGCTGGGCGCGCTGGCGTTCGGTGTCGCGGGTGCCGCCATGCGGCTCGCGAATCGAAACGTAGCCGCAGTGCAGAAAGTCGACTAACTCTGTCGAGGCTGGCGGCGCCGATCGGGTGCGACATACTTTCAGGCTCAAGCCAGGATGGAGGCCATTCGTAATGAAACGCGCCCCTGATTTTCGTCTGCCCAGTGCCCCCGGAAAGTTTTTATCGCTCGAGGAGCTGCGTGGGCGGCCCGTGGTTCTCGTGTTCTATCCGGCGGACTGGAGTCCCGTGTGCGGCGATCAGCTCGCGCTCTATAACGAGGTCCTGCCCGAGTTCGAGAAGTACGGGGCGCAGCTGGTCGGCATTTCGGTCGACGGTCCGTGGTGTCACGCGGCCTATGCCGAATCCCGCAAGCTGCGGTTTCCACTCCTCGCAGACTTCGAGCCCAAGGGAGCGGTGGCGCGGTCGTACGGTGTGTACGACGCTCGCGCGGGAACGACTGAGCGCGCGTTGTTCGTGCTGGATGGCGACGGCAACATCCGCTGGCGCTACGTCTCCGATCCGCGGGTGAATCCCGGCGCCGACGGCATTCTCAAGGCGCTGGAGGAATTGCAGTCGGGAGGTGTCCATGAGCCGGCGTGACGATCGCGCCCAACTGACGCCGCCGGTCGGACCACACGATCACGCGGCGGGCCCGGCCAATGCTCCGGTGACACTGGTCGAATACGGCGACTACCAGTGTCCTCACTGTGGCAGGGCATATCCGATCGTGAAGGAAGTGCAGCGGACGCTCGGCTCGCAGTTGCGATTTGTCTTCCGCAACTTTCCCCTCACGAAGATCCATCCCGAAGCGGAACACGCGGCCGAGGCCGCGGAGTCTGCCGCAGCGCAGGGAGCGTTCTGGCCGATGCACGATCGGCTGTTCGAGCGGCAATTTGCGCTGGACGACGACCGTCTCGTGGAGTACGCCGCCGACCTCGGGCTCGATGCCGACCGGGTGCGCGGCGAGCTGGAAGCCGGGACGCACGCCGCACGGGTGCGCGACGACTTCATGAGCGGTGTGAAGAGCGGCGTCAACGGCACGCCGACGTTCTTCATCAACGGCGTGCGGTATGACGGCGCATGGGACCGCGAGTCCCTGCTGGAGGCGCTACAGGTTCACGCGTGATTCGCCGCGACTTCATCACCACCACACTCGGCGCCGGCCTCGCGGTGTCGGGAGGGGGCGCGTCGCTCAGATGCAGCGTCGACGCTCCAGCTCCCTTGTCCCCAGTCCCCAGTCCCCGTCAGTTAGCCTGGCATGAGCTCGAGTTCTACGGCTTTCTCCATTTCACCGTCAACACTTTCACCAACAGCGAATGGGGCTACGGCGACGAGTCGCCCGCGGTCTTCAACCCAACGGACTTCGACGCCGACCAGATCGTGAGTGCGGCGAAGGACGGCGGGATGAAGGCATTGATCCTCACCTGCAAGCACCACGACGGCTTTTGCCTCTGGCCGTCGCGCTACACGGAGCACTCGGTCAAGAACAGCCCGTTTAAGCGCGACGTCGTGAAGGAGATTTCTGAGGCGTGCGGACGGCAGGGTTTGCGGTTTGGTGTGTATCTGTCGCCATGGGACAGAAACAGAAGCGAGTATGGGAGTCCGGACTATCTCATCTACTACCGCAATCAGCTGCGCGAGCTGCTGAGCGAGTACGGGCCGGTGTTCGAGATCTTCTTCGATGGCGCGAACGGCGGCGACGGTTACTACGGCGGCGCCTACGAGCGGCGCGAGATCGATAACCACACCTACTACGATTGGCCGAACACGTGGCAGCTGGTACGCGAGCTGCAGCCGAACACCGTGCTGTTCAGCGACGCGGGACCCGATATCCGCTGGGTCGGGAACGAAAACGGGGTTGCCGGCGAGACGTGCTGGGCCACGTCCAACCGCGAGGACTTCTCCCCCGGGAACGCGGACGCGGCGCGCCTGAATCGCGGTGACCGGCCGGGAACGCACTGGGTGCCTGCCGAATGCGATGTGTCGATCCGGCCGGGCTGGTTCTACCACAAGTTCGAGGATGGCCAGGTCAAGACGCCGCAGCAGCTCGTCGATCTGTATTACTCGTCGGTCGGCCGCGGCGCGTCGTTCCTGCTCAATCTTCCGCCCGATCGCCGCGGCCGGGTTCACGAGAACGACGCGCGCTCGCTGCGGGAATTCCGCCGGATCATCGACGCGACGTTCGGGACCAACCTCGCCGTGGGCGCCCGAGTGAGTGAGAGCAATTCGCGCGGCGGCGGCCGGGATCGCCGGTTCGTGGCGGGGAACGTGCTTGATGGCAGCCCTCTCACCTACTGGGCGACGGACGACGACGTGCGGACGCCGAGCCTCACCCTCGAGCTGCCGCGGGAGGTCTCGTTCAACGTCGTGCGCGTGCGCGAGTACTTACCCCTCGGGCAGCGTGTCGAATCAATAACAGTTGATGGATGGCAGAGCGGTCAGTGGGTTGAGTTTGCCACGGCGACGAGCATCGGCAACTGTCGCTTGATTCGTGGCCCTCGCATCACGACGTCGCGGGTCAGACTGCGCGTGACGCAAGCCGCAGTCTGCCCAGCGATCGCCGAGGTCGGTCTATTCTCCGAGTCGTAGCCTTGTCTACACGTGGTAAGGGCGCAGCATGCTGCGCCCCTACATGATCTTTTTTTGTGCTTCCTGTCTTATCAGCGCATACCCCAGGCTATTGAAGTTGTAAACCGCCAGCGCCTGAAACATCGGCTTGGCCTTGGCGGCCTGACCTGAGCCTTCCAGGGCGACCGCGTAGTTGTACTCGATGTACGGATCCTGCAGGTTGCCCTCGGCGAAGTGCGCCGCCGCCTCTTTCGAGTTCCCTTGATACAGCGCGATGAACCCCTTCAGCTGGTGATAGGGCTCCATCTTGCGGGGATTCGCGTCCGGCGCGACGAGCGCGGCCATCCGATCGGCGGCGATCTGCGCGGCTCCGTAATCACCCCGCCGCGCGGCAAGCCAGGCCTCGAAGTAGGCGATGTTCGCCTGCTGGGCACGGCGGAACGCGGGACTGCCGACCTGATCGGCCTGCTGCATCATCAGCGGCGTGCGCGCCTTGAGCGCCGCGTCGGCCGCATAGAAGTCCCTGGTGTGAATCGCAATCAGCGCGACGTTGCTGAGCGCGTTGATCTTGGTGCCGCGCGGCTCCGGAATCCCCATCCCGTCCACGTCGGTGACGAGCTTGTTGAGCTCGGTGATCGCGGCCGCGGGATCGCCGGCGTACGCGCTGACATAGGCGCGGAAGGGTGCAAAGAAGCCTTTCTCGTTGCCGCGCCCCAGTGCCATGGCCGAGTCGTAGTCCGCACGCGCGGCGGCATAGTCACCGGCGAACGAATTGACGTGGCCGCGTTGCTGCAGCATGCCGGCGTCGCGCGGGTTCAACTCATGGCCACGGGTGTACTCGGCGCGCGCCGCCGGCAGGTTGTTCAGCGCCCGCTGCGCGTCACCCAAAAAGTCGTGCATCGCCGGCTCGTTCGGCGCCAGCGCTGCGGCGGCCTGGTAATGCAGCAGGGCTTTTTGGAAATCCTTGGGCTCGGTCAAGAGATAGGAGTTGCCGAGGTCGGTATGCGCGAGCAGGAAGCGCGGCGAGATCGACAGCGCCTTCTCGAGCGACGCGCGGGCATCGACGTTGCGGTTCAAGCCCGTTTGAATGCCCGCGAGACCGTCATACGCCCGCGCACTCAGCGGATTCTTGTCGACGAGCTGCTGCGCCGCGGCGAGCTGGCCGCTGACGTCGTTCTCGAAGCCGCGGCTCGCGATCTGGATCTGCAGCCGTTCAGCTTCCGACGCTCTTGAGGCGAGCTGCTCGGCACGCGCGAGGTTCGTCTTGAACTCGGCCAGCGAGTTGCCGTTGTTGGCCAACGCGAGATACGCGAGCGCGAAGTTCGAGTCTGCGACCACCGCGGCCTTGAAGTGCTCGAGCGCGTCGAACGGACGGGCGAGGTCGATCTCGCGCAGTCCCTGGAGATAGTGATTGCGGGCATCAGCGGACGACGTGGTGAGCGGCGTGCCCACGACCGCGCTCGTCACTCCGTCGAGTGCGACTAAGTCACGACTGGTTGCGGCAGGTGCGGCTCCACAGGATGACAACAGCACAGCGGCTGCGACGGCGAGCAAAGGGCGGTGCAGGGGGAAGCTCGACATGAAAAGGCTCCTGGCCAGGATGCCAGGAGCCTGCCCGCGTGTACCGGCCGCCACAAGAGCGACCGATGTCAGCGACTTGTTAGTGCCGCCGCCCGCCTACTCCGCGACTGCCACCACTGCCACCACTGCCACCACTGCCGCCACTGCGACCGCCGCCGAACGAACGCGGTGCTGGCGCGCCGCGTGAGCCGCCACCGCTCCCCCCGCGTGAGACGCTGGGCCTGCTCCGCGGGCTGCTGGATGGGCGCGGCGCAACGCGCGGCGCGCGGGAGTCCATCCCGCGATTCCGAATCGACACCGGGTCGCTGCGTTCGGTCCGTGGACGCACCGGGAACGACTCCACGCGGTCGCGGCCCGCCGGCATCACGAGTGTCCGCGTCGCGGCAAACTGTCTGCCGAAGTTGCCGAACACGAATGGACGGGGACGATAGATGCGAGTCCGGTAAATGAAGCCGTAGCCGAACCCGTAGCTGTACGGATAGCCGAATCCGCCATAGCAACCCCAGAACGGATCGCAGAAGGGATCGTAGAACGCGTTGTAGTAGCCGAACCGGTAGGGATACCCGAACGAGAGTCCGATGCCGAAGTGATACGGGTCATCGTATCCGTAGCCGTTGCCGTAGCGCGAGGCGTACCGGTAGGATCTGACCACGTATGTCGCCTGGTCGTAATCGAACCGTCCGCTCGAATCACCCGCCATCCGCTGCACGATGTCGAACAGCTTCGCGAGTGGATCATCTGTGACGGTCTGTGACGGGCCGCCCAGCGCGCGGAAATCCCAGTGATCGTTGCGCACGAACGCATCGAAGTTCAGCGGATCACGCGAGACCGCGGCCAACACCGTGCCCGATCCTTCGTCGCCGTCTACCTGGAAGGCGTCGCGATCATTGCGCCCCCGGATCTCGACCTTCTTGTCCCCACGGATGAAATCGTCGTCCCGCGGATCGATCGGGAACAGCACGCGAATGCGGCCAGCGGCGTCGGCGTGCAGTACTACGAGATAGCCGTCCTGCGCCGCTTCGACATACACACGAGCGCGATCGCCGCTCGAGAACTGATCGTGATTGATTTTGACTGTGACCGGCGGATTGGAGCCTTGAACGGCAAGCGAGAGTGCTAGGGCCAGCATCATAGAAAACTCCTCCTTCCTAAGCTTACTTCAAGTCTCCTGCGCGAAACAGGAGTCCTACTACCCCACGGAACGCCTCTGCCTGACTTCCGAGGTCCTTGAACGTTGCAGAATGCCCGGCGTTGTCCTCGGCGCGTACGGTCGAGTTCTCGAACAACGGGTAGTAGCCGATCGCCATGCGTACCGCGCCGGGCGGGATCGTGCAGCCGCAGCGCATCGAGCCGGCGAGCCCGGCGTTGACCGTGATGGTGAGCGGCAGCCCCGTTTCATTAGTAATGACCGGCGCGAAGTAGGCGCCGTGCGTCGGCCGCGCCGTAGCGGCGAGCCGCACCGTCCCGCGCGGCGCCGCGACCGTGATCGTGTCGCCGAGCGAGACGCCGAGCCGTGAGACCAGCTGCCACGCCAGGTCGAGCCGGCGCCCGCGCTCGAGTTTCAGATTGAACGATCCTCCAGGCAGGATGCGCCGCTCTTCGCCGACCACTTGGACCGCCACCATATCTGTCAGACGATTCTCGAAGACCAATGTTGGCTGCCTGAGGAAGAACGCGCCGGCGCCGAGGGCGAGGACGGGCAGTGCGATGGCGAGCAGCACCCAACCGACGCGACGGGGCTTGGCTCTCCGGGCGCCCGTTCGCGGCGCGGTCCGTGCGCCGCTTACCAGGAGCTCCGTCGCCTTCTGCGCCGCCGATGCTCGCGAGCGCATCGTACTCGGTTGCTTATCGCCTTCGAGCGCCGCGATCACTTCGCCTGCGGACTGGAAGCGATCCGCCGGCTGTTTCTCGAGACAGCGCAGGATCACATCGGACAGCTCGCGCGGCACGGCGGGATTCACGTCGGAGGCGGCAGGTGCCGGGTCGGCGATGTGTTTGCCGACGACTTGCTGCGACGACTCGCCATCGAACGGCGGCGTGCCGGTCACCATCTGGAAGAGCACGCAACCCAGCGAATAGAGGTCCGATTGGGGCCCTAGGTTCGGATCGCCGAGCGCCTGCTCGGGGCTCATGTAGTGGGGCGTGCCGATCACGAGGCCGGTCTGCGTGAGGCCGGCGCCGGCGTCGCTGCCCAAGCGCCGCGCGATCCCGAAATCGACCAGGAGCGGCCGGCCGCGCGCGACGTCGAGCATGATGTTGTCGGGCTTGATGTCGCGGTGCAGCAGCCCCGCTTTGTGGGCGTGATCGAGCGCGTCGAGGATCGGGATGATGATCGCGAGCGCGCGTTCGGGCGGCAGCGCCCCGGAGCGCTTCAGCAGCTCGCCCAGCGACATGCCGTCCACGAATGGCATGGCGTAGTAGACCAGCCCGTCGCCTTCGCCGACGAAGTGGATCGGCAGGATGTTGGCGTGCTCGAGCTTGGCGGCAGCGCGGGTCTCACGCTGGAATCGCTCGACCATGCCGGCGGTCCAGGCGACGTCGGGCCT
>Ga0193723_1000018_pt1 | contig 43673 bp, 36 predicted proteins | sample H2m2metaG_FD_143042 | JGI IMG/M metagenome (GOLD analysis project Ga0193723, IMG submission 143042) | Soil microbial communities from a riparian zone of the East river system, Colorado, United States - H2m2 | ecosystem: Environmental > Terrestrial > Soil > Riparian zone | place: USA: East River...
GACCCCGCGCGATGCACTAGAAGTAGCGCGCACCACGAAAGGTCGGCGTCAAAACGCTAGGGGTTGAACCAGTAGGAAGCCTTGATCAACAGCGTGTTGTCAGGATGCAAGCTGAACAGATTCTTGAAATCGTGGCTGAAATTGAAATCGCTCGCCTGATCGCTCGAAAGCTCGCGACCCTGCTGCCAGACGAAGAACAACGTCGATCCCGGACGATACTCCCACCGCACTACGGTGTTCGAGCGCAGCTGCTTGAAGTCGAACCCGCCGGGATCGCCGCCCAGGTACGGCTTGTAGCGATCCTCGTACTTCTCGGCGCGCGGGTTCGCCACCTCGCGCCAGTCCGTGTACTTGCCCGTGGTCATGAACGGCTGCGCGTAGAACTGCAGTGACAGGCTCGGCGAAGCGGTGAAATTCATCCGCGTCGTGAGGCTGAGCGTCGTCTGGTTGAGGCGAGCGAACGTGTAGTGCGTCGTATCCACTCCGCTCACGCCGAAGTTGCCGTTCCACTGGTTGTCGTTCGTCGCCTTCTCGTAGTTGAAGCCGAGCGACGTCGAGAATCGGCTGGTCATACGCAGATCGATTGCCGGGTTTATCCACCTGCCGACACTGTGACCGGCGTCGCCGCCGTATTGCCCGAAGAACATGTTCGGCGTCCACGACTTCCTGGAGTCGAGCTCGATGCCGCTCCACAGATCGTAGTCCGTCGAGCGTCGAACCGCCGGCCCGCCGCGCGCTTCACGATCGGCGTAGGTCGCCTTGAAATTCCCGAAGTTGCCACCGATGTGTCCCCACCACTGATTGGGGAACTGCACGTGCCAGTTCGTATTGAGCGACATGTTGGTCGGAAGTCCTTCCGTCGTCCACGTCTGGAAAGTGTTGAAGTTGAAGAACGCCGCCCGATACACTTTGGTCGGATTGTTGAACTGGAGCGCAAACCAGTTGCGGAACATCTGCTCGTCAGCGCGCGGCTGGAACCCCACATCGTTGGTCTCGAAGCCGGGCGAGAACCTCTGGTAGACGCTCTGGAAGCGCGTGAAGCCGCCACCAAACTTGCTGATGGTCAAGCGCTCCGCGTTTCCCGAAAGAGATGTGCGGTTCGGATCGAACGTGATGTTGTCATCCGGGCGCTGGTAGCGGTGAACGCCGTCCTGTTGGGTCGACGCAATTGCCGCCGCCGTTCCGCGCACCAGGCTGCCCGCGATGTAGCCCGTCAATTCGTAGTTCTTGTTGAAGAAACGCTTTCTTACATCGATGCCGCCCGTGTAGGCGCTGCTGCGCAGATACGGTGAGCTTTGGGCATCCATCGACCGATTGGTCCCAGTAACCATCGCTCCAATGTCGCCGGATCCGCCGAACAACGATTGCTGCAGTCGAGCGACGGCATAGTTGGTCTGCGGCTCGATCGTGGCGCCTTGCGCTCCCTGCTCTCTCTGAGTCAGTGCGTCGAGGAAACCGACTGACAGTCCGCGCCCGAGCCGTCCCCCAACTTTCGCGGCGCTCAGAATGGTGGTGTTGGTCGGGCTGCTTGCGTCACCGTAGACGCCGGCGAGCTGTGGTGATCTACCGACACGCCGTGAGTAAAAAAGACCGGTGCACTGCGTGTCGATGTCGCCGCACGCCGTTCTGAAGCTGAATATTCCCGCGCCTTCGAGGAAGAAAGGCCGGCGCTCTTCGAAGAACTGTTCGAACGCGGAGAGATTGAGAACGGCGGGGTCCGCTTCCACCTGGCCGAAGTCAGGATTGATCGTCGCATCGAGTGTCAGGTTTGACGACAAGCCGTACTTGATGTCCGCGCCCGCTGAGACGCTCTGCGGATGGTTGAATGACGAAGCGGTCGGGCGCGTCTCGTTCTTGGTGACGACATACGGCACCACCTCGAGACGACGCACGGCGGCGAGATCGCGGATGCCGGATAGCTCACCCAGCTGCGAGATGTAACCCTGCTTGTCGTTGTCGTAGAGCGGCCAACTGATCCTCTCGCTGGTACGGGCCACATCGCGCACCACCAGAAGTCCGAAGGTGTGGTCCGCGCTGTTGGCGAATCTCAGCTGACTGAAGGGAATGCGAAATTCCGCGACCCAACCGAGCGAGTCGATCTTCGTCGCGACATCCCAGATGCCATCCCAGGTCGGGTCTTCGTTGTTGTCGTCGTAGACGTAGTAATCGCGCTTGACACCAGCCGGGTTGACGCAGAACTCGAAGCCCGTGCGGCGATCGTGGTAGGAGTCGATCACGATCTTGAGCTGCTCTGACGCCGTGCGTACGTCGCGGCGGCTCAGGAGCGACACGATGCTGTCGGGAGCGGGATCGTACATCCGGCCAAGGACATAGATGTACTTGTCGTCGTAAGTCACGCGCACTTCCGTCTTGAACCGCGTCTCGGCGCCTTTCTTCGGCTGATACTGCAGAAACTGGTCGATCACCTGCGCGTTCTGCCAGGCCGGGTCGTCTGTCTTGCCGTCGAGAACGGGAGCCGTTGTAGCCCGCGTCGCCATCGCCAGCGTGGCGCTGGCCCGAGCCGATGATCCGCCGTCGATCGCGGAGCTGTTCTGCGAATTGGAAGCAACCCGCGTGCTCTCTGCCTGTGTGGGCGTCTGCACTGGGGTCTGCGCGAACATGACAACCGGAAGCGCAAATAGAATGAAGAGGACGAGCTTCATAACAGGTGTGTTTGGCGGTTGACCTCGTGCGGACGGGAGAGGCCCTAACAGCGTGAACGAGATTGAGACACTCCCAACCCGGATTTGGTTTAGTAGATCAGCAGTTGGGGGTTGGCCCGGCCCTTTGAGGGGCTCTAGGTTCATTACGGGGATACCAGTTTCCGGGTTTCTGGCGCCGACACTCTCGTTTCTGCCGAGGATCGCAGCATGTCAACCGAGCAGCACTCCGATTCCCATTCGAAGCACTCTTATCCGTACGCGACGCACCTCGACATCAAGTATCCGGCTCTGGAGGTCGTCGACATTCAGAAGATCGCCGACGCGGTCACCGATCGCTGGTACAATCAGACGCTGTGCAGGGTCAACGATTCAGTCGTGCGAATCGGCGTCATGCAGGGAGAGTATCACTGGCATAAGCACGACGATCTCGACGAGTTCTTCTACGTCGTCGAAGGCACATTCCTGATCGATCTCGAGGGACGAACGGTGGAGCTATCGCCGCGTCAGGGATTCGTGGTGCCCAAAGGAGCCGTGCACCGCACGCGGGCGCCGAAGAAGGCGATCATCCTCATGGTCGAAGGCGCCGGGATTGTGCCGACGGGGGACTAAGGGAACTAGACTACTGCGATCCGATCTTGAAGTCATGCTCGAGCACCATGCTCGCCGGTAGGGCGAGCTTTTCCTCGACAGTGTTCTGCCCCGCTCTGCCGACTTTCGCGGTGATCTGCGCGCCCTTGGTGAATCCGCACATCATATAGGAACCATCCGGACCCGTATCCGTTTCGACAGTCTTCTGCAGGTTCGTCGAGACCAGGCGTCCGCCCTGCTCGACCCACTGGACCTGCCAGGTCGCCCACACATGCGCACCCCGCACCGCGTTGCCGTCCGCGTCCTTGACGTAACCGACCGCCATGCCCTGCGCGTCGGTGCCTGTTTCGTTCTGGCCGCACAACCGGTTGCGTAGCGTCGCAAAGGAGGGAATGAGCACCACCGCCTGTCCCCGCCCACCCGGTGGCACCGAGACGGTTTGAACGCGCTCGGGAATGCGAAGGAGTCGAAGGCGCGGGTGTTCGAAGATGACTTTGTCCGAAAGCGCGCCATCGATCACGAGCTCATACCTGCCGCCCTCACTAGTCCGCGTCTTGAAGCGGCCGACGCCTGTCGAAACGACGACCCCCTTGAGCGGCCGTCCGGTCGTGCTGTCGTAGACAACGCCCTCGAGCACGGCTTGCGCCGGCGCTGAAGCCAGAGTCGCGGGCGTCGCGCTATCACCCGGCGTAGGCGCTGGGCTCGCGGCCACTGACACTGGCGCCGCGGTACCGGCGGCACGAGCCGTCCCCCCTACTTCCTGGAATCCGACGAGGCTGTCGCGCACGATGTTTGGCGAGCCAACCGCCGCGGCACTAACACGTTCAGTCCGCGGCATCCTTATGTACCAACGCTGAACGATCCACTGGCCGCCTTCGAGCTGCTGGAAGTCGACGCGGCCCGTCGTTCTCGCGATCCGCAACGGGATCGGCAGATTCACGTAATCGAAATTCAGGTACCGAAGCGCGTTCGCCCGCGGGTCGAGCCAGATCACGCCGGTTAGCTCCGGCAGCGATCCAACCTTCGACGGCTTGAACTCGAGACCAGTAAGTCCGTTGTCGGGTCCGTAACCGCGGATCGCGGCGAAACAGTGCGACCTGACGAACGCATCCGACAGCAAGACTGCCGCATCCGGCGCCCGGTAGACCTCTGCGCCCGTTGCGTTGCCGCGTCGCGCCGAGTCGAGCTGATCCCAGGATATGCCCGTCGCGGGTCTCCGCGGAACGTTGGTCCGCGCTTCCTTACGCTCCGAGATGATGCTCAGGCTTCGATCGAGAGCTCTCTCATATAGATCGACGTCGAGCGGCACGAGGCCCTTTGATTCGGTCAACGCACTCGCGGTCAGTGCCTTTCGCAGCTCTACCCAAAGAGCGCCCGCCGGAGTTCCGGGACCACTCAGTTGCTGGCAAGCGGTCTCGGTTCGACCTACGATTCCGGCCAGTCGCGTTGGCGCCATACCAATTCGGAGACGAATCGGCTTGCCCGCCGGACGGAGCACGACCGAGAGCCACGTGTCGTAGCTCACTTTGTCGGCCTGCACTCGAAACGGATTCCGCGGCGGAGTCGGCAGATCGATGTGACCGAACTGGTCGCTGAAGCCGCCGCCGAGCAGGACGCCCGTCGAGTCGATCACGGACACGTTGGCCCCGACGATCGGCTTCCCGTTGGAGGCCTCGACGACTTCTATCCGTACATCCTGGGGAGTCCGCACTTCCTGCTGTGCGACCCGCACCTTCTGCGCGCCGGCGCGATTGCCAATTAGGACGATCGCCGCGGCGAGTATGATGGGCCGAAGTTGCATTGATCCAGCGCCTTTATGATGGGTCTGTGAAAACCGGCCGAGCGAGGCTCGGCCTGCCACTTAAAGGACGCTCGATCAGGCCGTCGGTTTTATAACCAGGTTGTATTTGCTCATGACGTTGCACCCCTGAACGCGCTCCGGGATGAACCGGCTCTCGGTTACGAATCGGAGGACCTGCCTGGCGAACGCCTGGTCGTCCGAGCCGGTGATCTCCACTGAGCTGGGGTCCGCGAGCCCGTCGGGCCGCACTACGAATTCGACGGCGATGCTATCGCCTCGGCGCAGGGATGGGGGTACCGGGAGCACCGTTGGCGTCCCAATGAGGTGGGCGAAGGGGAGCGCGTCTACGGAAACGTACTTGGACAGGCTGTCCGAGAGGGCGGCGCATGCGGGCGACACTGGAGCGGGACGAGCCGGTGACGCACCCGCACACGCCAAAACCGTGATCGTAACGCCGGCCGACGCGAGCAACAGGAAGTTCTTGTTCATGCGCCAAATCTCCTTTGAGCCGGTCCGGGCGGGCAATGGGCAGAATGGGTGCCAACCTCCGCACTCTTCCCTCGCACAATCGGCTGAGAAAATGAGTGACCGCCCGAGCTTGGACCTCGTCAATTCGGGGGACACAAATGTCCCCGAACATAGGGGAGGGGGAAGTTGTCGTCTAAAGTCATTTCGTCATTCGCGCTTCTGGCACTGTGTGCCTGCGCTGGAACCAAGGAATCGTACACCGTCGGAGCCGTCGGACCCTGGAAGCAGGGTTACGGTCTCCAGAACCTGCAGGGCGTGCAGCTGGCGGCGGAGGAGATCAACAAGTCTGGCGGAATCAACGGTCATCCACTCAAGGTGATCGAGCGTGACGACTCCGGTGATGGACCCCAGGCGGCCAGGATCGCCCAGGAGTTCGTGAGAAACGCCTCCATCTCGGCGGTCATCGGCCACGTGAATTCTTCGGGCATGCTGGCCGCGGCGCCAATTTATGACGGGCAACTCGCAGCCGTCGCGACGAGCGCCACCTCCCCTGATCTGACCGGCATCTCGAGCTGGGTTTTTCGCATCATCTCGAGCGACTCCCTCAATGGCATCGCGCTCGCCAACTTCGCATCGCGGTTTGGACAGCGCGGACCCGCGACCGTCGCCGTTCTGTACGAGAACAACACCTATGGTCGTGGTCTCGCCGATTCGTTCAGGCGATCGTTCCATGGCGACATACTGAGCCTCGATCCGATCAACGCCGACCTTCCGACGGCCGAACCGTACATCTCCTACCTGAAGACGCGGAAACCGAAAATCGTCTTCGTTGCGGGGCGAGTCGCGTCCGGGCTGATGATCCTCAAGGAAGCGAAGCGTCAGGGATTCAATCCGATCTTCGTTGGCGGCGATGGCTGGCAGGGAGTTCTTGCAGATACCGTGGTATCCGAAGGCGCCTACATCGGCCAGTCGTTCACGGCCGAGGATCCTTCTCCCGCAGCGCGCACATTCGTGGCAGCGTTCAGGAAGAAGTTCAACACCGCTCCGGATGCTCACGCGGCTCTCGCGTACGACGCGACACGCCTCATCGCGCAGGCGCTGAAGGAGACAGGACCAGATCGCCGAGCAGTGCGAGACTATCTTCGCACGCTCAATCGTGAGACCGCGTACGCCGGGCTTACCGGACCAGCGTACTTCGATGACACTGGCGATCCGGTCGGAATACGCTTTCGCGTCCTGAAGGCCCACAACGGCTTGATGACAGTCGCGGAGGCCAAATGAGAGTCTCCTTTCGCTTTCGCACGATTCGGCAGATCCTGACGATAGGATTCTCACTCCTCATCATGCTTCTCCTCGGTGCCGGCGCGGTCGGCTGGATCTCGATGACGGGTATGGCTGAGCGCGTGAGCGATGCGCTCGCCGATGCGCAGGCCGATGCGAAGCAAGCTTCCGATTTCTCGAACGTCGTCACCCAGGAAATCCAGGCCGCGAACACGTATCTGAGCGACCAGGATGCCAAGTCCGACGCGGAATTCCGCCGCCTCGGCTGGGAAGCGCACCGGCTGCACCGAAGCTTCAACACCAGACGCGACATTCTCGCGGACCAAATCGCCAAGACCGTGGCGATCGACACGACACTGGCACGAGTGGAGTCGGCCTTTGCGCTGTCACACCGCCTGACCGATCTCGGGCGCCTCGACGAGGCGCATGCTCAAGCCCAGGAAGCCCGCAGGATGGTGCCGTCGCTGTTGCAACAGCTCACCGGCCTCGAGCACTCTCGCGCGCAGCAGCTGGCAGCGATATCGGCGGACCTGCGCGGCCAGTCGGTCGCCCGCTCACGACTTCTCGTATCGGTGATCGTTGTAGCCACGCTTCTCGCGATCATGATCGTGATCCGCATGGGACGCGCGGTGGGCCGTCCGTTGCGGCTCCTCGTCAGGCACGCCGTTCAGTTGAGTCACGGTGATCTGCAGCAGCGCACAGAGGGCGAGATGCCCGGCGAGTTCCGCACGCTGGCCGATGCGATGAACCACGCTACGATCGCGCTGTCGCGAATCGCCATGGGCGCGGCGAAGACCGCCGACGAAGTCGCGCAGTCCGCCAGCGATCTCGCGTCCGCGTCGAAGCAGATCTCGGCGTCAGCGGGTGAAGTCGCCGACGCAGTCGAAGAAGTCTCGCACGGCGCCGAGTCACAGGTGGCTCAGCTCCGGCAAGTGAATGAAGCTCTCGATGGAATCCGCACGCGCGGTGACAATCTCGTCGGCGGCGCGCAGGAAGTGCACAGTCTGGCCAGCGCAATCGAAGCCGAGGCGCAGGGCAAGCGCGTAGACATTGATCGCGCGCTCAAGATTCTGTTCGATGTTCGCAGCATCGTACAGCAGGCCGCCGCACAGGTGCGCGAGCTCAATACGACCGCTGGAGACATCAACAAGTTCGTCGTGTCGGTGAGCCGCATTGCCGAGCAGACGAACCTTCTGTCGCTGAACGCGGCGATCGAAGCGGCACGAGCGGGTGAAGCAGGCCGCGGTTTTGCGGTCGTCGCCGGCGAAGTGAGAAAGCTGGCGGATCAGACGCAGGCCGCGGCGGACGATGTCGTCAAGATGACCGAGAGCGTGACGAGCCGCGTGCTCGCTACCTCGAAGGCAATGGAGCAAGGCGTCATCCAGGTGGGAGAGATCGAGCGCGTGAGCCGAGAGCTGGATGGAGCGCTCTCGACGATTCTCGCGGCGGCTGAGAAGACGCGCGCCGCTGCCGGCGCCGTGACGACTGCGGCTACGGAGAACGCGCAAGCGGTCGATTCAGCGGCCGCGAATCTCGGACTGATCGCCCGCACCGCGGAGAGCCACGCAACTGCAGCGATGCAGGTGAGTGCGTCGACCGAAGAGCAGAGCGCGGCGTGCGAGCAGATGAGCATGGCGTCGACGCAGCTTTTCCATGGTAGCCACGTTCTGCTCGACCTCGTCGGGGAGCTGAAGACCGCGACTCCAGTCACGACGGTCAAATCAGAAGGAATCGACAAGCCCGAAGGGCTCGAGTCTCGCAAGCCCAAGCCCATCACCACTCCACCGCATCCTTCGCCGCAAGTAAAGCGGGTTGCATAGGCGGTAACCATTAGAGGGTCGCGCTAAGCGACCCTCTTTTTTCGCGGTCCACCGCCACAGCGCCGAATCGGGCAATTCCGGGACACATCTCACTCTGAAGCGTCCTTTAGGGTGAGCATCCTTGTAGCAGAAGACGATTCCGTAACTCGCCGCCTTCTCGAGTCCACACTCGGAAGACTTGGCTGGGACGTCATCCCGACCGCCGACGGCACCGCCGCCTGGCACGCACTCGAAACTCTCCGCGGAAAAGATGCGCCCGAGCTCGTCATTCTCGACTGGATGATGCCGGGCATGGATGGCATCCAGATCTGCCGCAAGCTGAGAACGACGCCCGGCTTCGAGCTGATTTACATCATCCTGCTGACGTCGCGCGGTGAAAAGGAAGATCTGGCCATGGGTCTGATGGCCGGGGCCAACGACTACATCACGAAGCCCTTCCACCCGGCCGAGCTCGAATCGCGAGTGCGGGTGGGACTGCGGATGGTCAAGCTTCAAACGAGCCTCGCGGCGCGGATCCATGAGCTCGAGGAGGCACTCGGTGAGGTGAAACGACTGCAAGGACTTCTTCCGATCTGCAGCTACTGCAAGAAGGTGCGGAACGAGGAGAATTACTGGCAGCAAGTCGAGTCATATCTCAGCGCCCATTCCGACATAAAGCTTACTCACGGTGTTTGCCCTGATTGTTATGCGAGAATGATGAAGGAGCTGGATGATACCGCCGCGTAGATATTCCAGCCGGAATCTCGCCTGACAATGAGACACAACCGATGAAGCATCCCCTCATAAGGCCTCGTCGCGCGTCCTTGTCGATCAAGATTCTCGTCGGCTTCGTCGTCGTCTTCGTGACGATAGTTACGACAACGGGATTATTCCAATTCTGGGCAATGCGCAGGGAGATGCACGGGGCGGTGGAGACTTCCGCATCGAACCTCGTAGTCATGATCGAGAGCCTGATCCAGGAAGATCCAACCCTGCTGCACAGACCAGAGCTCAATCGGGCCACGCGGCGCTTCGCGCAGCGTGTTCCAGACGTCGGGGACGTAATGATCTATGACTCGAACGGCCACGTCGTCGCGGATTCGGACCGGAGCAGTTTCCCGGGACGCGGTGAGTCCCGTCCCGAGGCTGTGCTGCGAGTCGGGGAAGGCAAAACCTACTACGAGGAGAATGGCCGCTCTTTCTTCCGGCTGGTTAAGCCGCTGTACGGCGTATACGACACAGCCACAAAGAGCAATGTGATCGGGACCGTTTCCATCGACATGCAGGTCTCTCCGGTCGATGAGAGAATCCTCCGCAATGTGTCGCGCGACATCGCCCTGAGGGTTGGGCTGCTGTTGGCGTTCGGGCTCTTGCTCTACAGCTATGCGAGGCGTGTCTTCGTGCGCCCATTGCTCGACCTTGCAGCTGCGGCCGACCGTTTTGCCCGAACCGGGTTCTCCCCTCCCGTCGACATTCGGACCGGAGACGAGCTCGAAGCCCTCGCCGACTCGTTCAATCGGTCGGTAGAGGAGCGGGGACGGAGTGTAGAGCTGTTGCACGCGCGAGAGGTCGCCGAGGACGCCAACCGTGCGAAGAGCGAGTTTCTCGCCAACATGAGCCACGAGATCCGAACGCCGATGAACGGAGTCATCGGGATGCTCGAGCTCGCGCTCGACACCAAGCTGTCAGCCGATCAGCGCGACTACATCACCACTGCTCGCAGCTCCGCCGAGGCGCTGGTGGACATCATCAATGACATTCTGGATTTCTCGAAAATCGAAGCCGGCCACTTCGCGCTCGATCCGTCGCCGTTCAGGCTTGGCGAGAGCATCGCGGACACCGTGAGAACACTGGGACACCGCGCTGATCAGAAGAGTCTGGAGTTTTCGCTGGAGATAGCTCCCGAAGTTCCCGACGGGTTGATCGGCGATGTCGGGATACTGCGCCAAGTAATCGTCAACCTCGTCGGAAACGCCATCAAGTTCACGGCGGAGGGAGAAATTCTTTTGCGCGTCGAGGTCGATCATCGCGACGAGGATTCCGTCTTGCTCCACTTTTACGTCTCCGACACCGGCATCGGAATCGAGGCCAAGAACAGGGAGCGCGTTTTCGAAGCGTTTCAGCAAGCGGACGCGTCTACTACGCGTCAGTTCGGCGGGACGGGACTCGGCTTGGCAATATCGTCGCGCGTCGTCAAACTGATGGGCGGTCGGTTGAGCCTCACGAGCGAGCATGGCAAGGGAAGTGTGTTCGACTTCACGGCTATCTTCGGAATTCAAGCCGCGACCACGACTCCAGAGTCAGTCGCAGTCAGCACCCTGTCGAACCTTCGCGTGCTCGTGGTCGACGACAACGCAACCAATCGGCGCATTCTCGATGGGATTCTTCACAGCTGGGGTATGCGCGCAACGCTGGCGGAGAGTGGCAGAGAGGCTTTGAAGATCCTCTCCGGAACCAATGGGAATACCGAACCCTTCGCACTGATTCTCACCGACTTCCACATGCCCGAGATGGACGGCTTTCAGCTCGTCGAACGCATCCGGCAATCGCCGTCCTGCGCAGCAGCGACCGTCCTCATGCTCAGCTCGGGTCACGGCGCCGCGCATCTCGCACGGTCGCGCGAGCTGGGAATCGCCTCCTATCTGACCAAGCCCGTACGACGGTCTGCGCTTCTCTCGGCGATTACCGAAGCGCTCATGGGATCCGCTGTTCTTGCGGAGGAACAGCCGGGGGGCACCGTACTGCGCGAGCGTGCCGGGACGAGATCGCTCAAGGTTCTCATCGCGGAAGACAACGCCGTCAACCAGAAGCTGGCGACCGCGATCCTTCGGCGCGCTGGGCATGTGGTCACGGTAGTCCCGAATGGGCGTGAGGCTGTGGACGCAATGGAGCGGCAGTCGTTCGACGCAGTGTTGATGGACGTTCAGATGCCTGTCATGGGAGGATTCGAGGCGACCCGCTTGATCCGTGAGATGGAAGGCTCCGGAAGAAGGACGCCCATCATCGCGGTGACAGCCCGCGCGATGAAGGGAGACCGCGAAGCTTGCCTCGAAGCAGGCATGGATGCCTTTGTCCCCAAGCCCATTCAGTCTGTTACCCTTCTCGAAACGCTCGAGCAGCTCGGTTCGGGCTCGCTACCTGCATCGCACACGGATTTGCATGCCGGCGTGGCGACACAAGGAATTGGGAGCGACGACATTCTGGACGAAGAAGCTCTGATGACATTGGTTGGAGACGATCGGCAGCTTGCCGGCGAGCTTGCCGACCTCTATCTCGATGATCTCGAGCCGCGAGTGGCTGAAATCGCCTCGGCAGCGCGGGAGGGCGACGCCGATCGCCTGCGGTCTGCCGCGCATGCGCTGCGCGGCTCCTCGGGGAGCATCAAGGCAGAAAATGTCTCCGCTGCGGCGGGGGTTCTCGAGGAGATGGGGCGGTCCCGCGAGATGGGCGGCGTGCTGAACGCACTTGAGCTACTCGATGTCGCAGTCGCGAGCTTGCGCCCGCGACTTGTGCTGCTGGCAGGAGCACCATAATGGCAACAGTTCTCGTCGTCGACGACGATCGCGTCGTCTCGCACCTCGTTAGCAGTCTCCTCCGCGAAAAAGGGTATAAGACCGTTGCGGCATTTGACGCCGTTCAGGCGCTGATGTCCGCCAAGCGAGCCCCGCCTGTCGATGCGATAGTGCTCGACGTCAACATGCCGGGCGGATCGGGCGAGGAGACTCTGCGGAAGCTCAAGATGTCGACGCTCACACAGAACATTCCGGTCATCATCCTGAGCGGAAGCATCGACGCCAAGGGGCAGGAACGCGTGAGGGCGCTCGGCGCCGACGCAGTGTTGTCAAAACCGCTCGTGCCAGAGGAGCTTTTCGAGGCGCTGACCAAGGCCCTCTAAGGCTCGGCGCGGCTTAGATTTCATCGCCGAGGTCTCTGCGTTGAATTCTCAATCCCCTGCTCCACGCGCCGTCGTTCTGCTGAGCGGCGGCCTCGACTCAACCACCGTGCTTGCCATCGCGAAGAGCGAAGGCTTCAGCGTGCACGCGCTGACTTTCCGCTACGGTCAACGCCACTCCGTGGAAGTCGAGGCCGCGAAAGCAATTGCCCGCCGCGCAGGCGTCGCCAGGCATCACATCGTCGACATCGACTTGACGATGTTCGGAGGATCCGCGCTCACCGCCGACATTCCCGTGCCGAAGGATCGCGATCTCGCGCCTGGCTCGACGGGCGCGAAGGAGATTCCCATCACCTACGTGCCGGCGCGCAACACGATCTTCCTGTCGTACGCGCTGGCGCTCGCTGAAGTCGTGGAGGCGTCCAACATCTTCATCGGCGTGAACGCTCTCGACTACAGCGGCTATCCCGACTGCAGACCGGAATACATCGAAGCGTTCGAGAGAATGGCGAATCTCGCCACGCGAGCGGGAGTCGAAGGACGGACGCGTCTTGTGATACGGACGCCCCTGATCGCACTCAGCAAAGCGGCCATCATCACGCTGGGGAGATCGCTCGGCGTCGACTACAGCGCGACAACGAGTTGTTACGACCCCGGCACCGATGGTGAAGCGTGCGGACGGTGTGACGCGTGTCAGCTTCGGCTCAAGGGATTCGACGAGGCTGGGCTGGAAGATCCAATCACTTACTCGGTGGCGCGATGAGCTACACCGTCAAAGAGATCTTCTACACTCTCCAGGGTGAGGGCGCGCAGTCGGGGCGCGCGGCAGTGTTCTGCCGGTTCTCGGGCTGCAATCTGTGGTCTGGGCGCGAGGAGGATCGCTCGCGCGCAGTATGTCAGTTCTGCGACACCGATTTCGTGGGAACTGGACCGGACGGCGGCAGATTCACGAGCGCGACTGAGCTTGCGGAAGCAGTAGACAGATGCTGGCTCGGACGAGGCGGCGAGGTAGTGAAGAACGCAAGCGTGGCCTCGAGTGCAGCCGCAGATGGAGCCGGCCGCAAGTACGTCGTGTGCACCGGTGGCGAGCCGCTACTGCAGCTCGATGAGAAGCTTATTGATGCGCTGCACGACCGCGGCTTCGAGGTCGCTGTCGAAACCAACGGGACGAAGCCGGCGCCGTCTTCGCTCGACTGGATTTGCGTCAGCCCGAAAGCGGGCGCGCCGTTCGTGCAGACGAGCGGGAACGAGCTGAAGCTCGTTTATCCGCAGGAGAATGCGCTGCCCGAGAAGTTCGCGCGCCTCAAATTCGATCACTTCTTCCTGCAGCCGATGGACGGATCCGACACCGCGCTGAACACGGAGCGCGCGATCGAGTATTGCCTCGCTCATCCGAAGTGGCGCCTCAGTATCCAGACTCACAAGCTGGTAGGACTGAGATAAAGCGCCAGTCGGGCGACGGCGCTGTCCGGAGTTCTACTGCCGCAGCGCCGGCCCCAATATGCTCTTCGGCTTTGCTTGCGGTGTTGTGGCTTTCAGCCCTTTCTCGAATGCATCCAGATACTTGATGCCCGAGCCGGTGTTGAAGAGGACGACTCTTTCATCCGGCTTCACATCGCCCCGTGCCAGCAGCTTTCGCAGCGCCGGCACGCACGCGCCTCCCTCGGGCGCGGCGAAGATTCCTTCGGTGCGGGCCAGCTCCCGCGCGCCTTCGATCAGCTCGTCGTCCGTAACCGTGATCGCGGTTCCGCCCGACTCGCGGATGGCGTCGAGGATGAGGAAATCCCCGATGGCCTTGGGAACGCGCAGTCCCGCCGCGACCGTCGCCGCGTTCTCGACTTCCCCAGCGAATCGGGCTCCAGCGTCGAACGCCCGCACGATCGGCGCGCACCCCTCCGCCTGCACGGAGATCATGCGCGGGCGCTTCTCGCTGATCCACCCGAGCTGCTGCAGCTCGTCGAACGCCTTCCACATCCCGACGAGTCCGGTCCCGCCGCCGGTCGGATAGATGATCACATCGGGCAGAGTCCAGGCCGATTGCTCTGCGATTTCGTAGCCGAGGGTCTTCTTGCCTTCTACGCGGTACGGCTCCTTGAGAGTCGACACATCGAACCAACCCTCTGACTCTTTCCGTCTCGCGACCTCGGCACCGCAATCGGTGATGAGACCATCGATTAGGGTTACGTGCGCGCCCATCACCTCGGACTCGATCACGTTGGCGCGCGGCGTGTCGCGCGGCATGAAGAGGTAAGCGCCTAGTCCAGCGTGGGCACAGTAAGCCGCGAGCGCAGCTCCAGCATTGCCGGCCGACGGCGCCGCCAGCTTCTTCGCTCCGAGCTCTTTGGCCATCGAGACGGCTACGGACATCCCGCGCGCCTTGAAGCTCTGGGTCGGATTGAGCGACTCGTCCTTGACGAAGAGGTCCTTCACTCCGAGAGCGGCACCAAGTCTCTTCACGTGAATCAGCGGAGTCCACCCTTCGCCGAGCGTGACGATGTTGTCCTCGCGGCGGACGGGCAGCATCTCTCGATAGCGCCACATGTCAGCGCGGCGCGCGTACAACGCCTGCCGCGAGATGAACTTGGCAATGCGCTTGAGATCGTAGCGGACGAGCAGCGGCTTCCCGCACTCGGTGCAGACGTTGTGGAGGCCTCGGGCCTCGTATTCGCGGTGGCAGAATGAGCACTCGAGATTCTTGACGTGCATTCAGCGTCGTTGCGTGGAAGGCAGGAAGATTCGGCTCACTGTAGTTTAGGGAAAGTAATCAGACCGCGGGAATCTCCGCGCAAAGAGTGCCAACTCGGAGCTTTGGATGCTGAGCGCCTCGCTTTTTCTCATCATCAGCGCCGTCGCGACCCAGGTGGATGCCGGAGATGTTGGATCCTCCGGCGTGCGCTTTTACTACGCCTCACGGCTGATCGGAGCGCTCCTTTTGGCAACCGCGGTCCCGCTTCTGATCGATCGCCGAGCTCGCCGCTCCAGTCGCGCCCGTCAGTAGATGTACATCGGTCACGTCGGTGTCGCGCTCGTCGCGAAGCGCGCGCGCACGAGCATCGGGCTTCTTGCCCTGCTCGTAGCGACGTACACGCCGGACTGGGTGGACGGTGGGCTGTGTCTGGCGGGATTCTACAATCCGCAGGCGATGCTCTCGCACTCCGTTCCGGCGGTAGTGCTCTTCGCGCTCGTAGGATTCACGCTCTACGGCCTCAAGACGCGAGACTGGACCGCTGCTCTCATTGTCGCGGGAGTGATCCTCTCGCACATGGTCCTCGACTGGATCACGGGATACAAGCCGACGTGGCCTGGCGGTCCCACCATCGGCCTCGGACTTTACGCCCACCCTGTCGCAGATTTCATCGTGGAAGGGGCGTTGATCGTCGTGGGTGCGCTGCTGTACGGACGCACGCTTCCCCCGCGACAGCGGCCGTGGATCGACGTGTCCGTCATGCTTGGCGCGCTGCTGGCTCTCCAGCTCGCGATTGATATTGCGCATATGATGATGAAGACGTTGCCAAAGTGTTAATCCCGTTTCAACGAACTGAACGGGGCTTGAGGTACCAGAGGTGCTTAGGCGCCTGGCTTCAGTTCAAGTCCACTTGCAGTTCACCCCGTCCTTTTCATAAATACGTAGGATGACTCTCCCCTCAAGAGCGGACACGCTGGCCCTAATGCACACGTACACCGCGAGCGAATCGCTCCGCAAGCACATGCTGGCGGTGGAAGGAGCGATGCGGGCGTACGCGCGGAAGTTCGGCGAAGACGAGGAGCGCTGGGGAATCACGGGACTCATTCACGACTTCGACTACGAGAAGTTTCCCAACAACGCGCACTCAGCGACCGACGAGCATCCCGCCGAGGGAGTGCGGCTTCTGAAATCGAAAGGCTACCCCGACGACATCCTGCAGGCGATACTCGGCCACGCCCACTACACGAACACGCCGCGAGAATCGCGAATGGCGAAGACGCTGTTCGCGGTGGACGAGCTGACGGGCCTCATCACCGCGACCGCGCTGGTTCGCCCGAGCAAGAGCGTGCACGAAGTAGAGGCGAAGTCCGTGCGCAAGAAAATGAAGGACAAGGCCTTCGCGCGCGGAGTGAACCGGGACGACGTGATCAACGGCGCGACCGAGCTGGGCGTCGATCTCGACGAGCACATCACTTTCGTAATCGCAGCGATGCAAGAACGCTCGGCCGACCTGGGCCTGTCAGGAGAATAGCGCGACGTAGTTGGTGCGAGGCGAAGCTCTCGCGTGTTCTTCAAAACCGTATCGCGATGGGAGACCGCACGCGCGCGTAGAGACAATCCCGCTGGGGAAGGAGGCCCGGGGTCCTGCGTAGCGAGTTCGGGACCGAGGGAGGAGAGAAACGGCGCCGCGCAGAGCGCGACGCCGTTTGTATGCTCCCGACCGAGTAAACTCGCGCAGCAGGACCCCGTGCCGGCTGACCGCGCGATGATCTTGAACAATCGCGCGCTGACAACTACTCCATGGCAAACTCGCGATTGAAGATCACGTCGAACGCGAAGCTCTTGGGCTTGCTCTTCTGCTCCATGATGTCCGCGATGCGCTCGAGCCGCGCCGGAATGGCCATGATCTTCTCCTGCGCCTTGCGGCCGAGATCGTTCAGACCGTCCATCGTGTCGATCGACCAGTACTTGATCAGCTCCTCGACGATCCTCAGATAGTCACGCGGTCCGTAGATCCCCGCGCGTCTCACCACATCCGCCAGCTCGCGGAAGTGCGGCATGTTGACGCCGGGCATGTCGATCGCCGGCATGATCTTCGACGCGGCGATGAGGCCCTGGTTCGGATCTCTCTCGAGAACACCCTTGAACGACGTGCGATAGAAGGTGTAGTGCCGCGCTTCCTCCTTCGCGACGTTCGCCAGCACCGTCCCGATCGTCGGCTCGTACTGTGAGGCGAACTTGCCGGTGTTCGCGTGTGACACCTGCGTGGCCCTCTCCTGCAGCGAGGTGTAAACGAACACTCGGTATGGGTCGCGATCCCACTCAGGCTCGAAGCCGGCCTTGATGTACTCAAACTGCATCTTCTCGATCACCACCGGATCGAATACTCCGGCGTCGCGAGTGTAGTCGTGCAGAATCGCGCCGTGTCGATCCTCCTCGGCGGTCCAGAGGTTGTTCCATTTCGCCCAGATGCTGTCGGTGCCGAGGTACACGGCGAGGAGGCGATGAAAGTGAGGGAGGCCTTCTTCGGTCAGGAGATTCAGCGCCAGCGCGACCCGCGCTGGATCGCTTATTCCTCGTGCGCGCTCTCTCAGTGCCTTCAGGTGGCGATCCGGATCTTCCCCCGGTGGCGGCTCCAGGAGCTCGGCGGGAAACCACAGGACTCGCTTGGCTTCGTGCGCTGCCATCAATTCATTTACGAGAGGCTCGAGATCGGCGAGAACTTCGATCTTCGACAGCGTCTCTTCTTCCACTGGATTCACCGGCGACTCCGGGACGGTGTTAACGACGCCGCAACGGTTGGGGAGCAGCAGCGAGAGTGCTCAAAACTCAGCAAACCGGCTGCCGCGCGCCAGCCCGACTCGGCTCCCAGAACACTGTGCATGTAAACTAAGGGGTCACACACGTGAGAGAAGTGAAGAAATCCACAATTCCGGCTGGTGGCCTGCGGTTCGTCCTCGCCCGGAATTTGCGGCCTACCGCTTGCGCATCAAGGCGCCACGCAGACGCGGCCTTGCTCCGACTGAATCACTGCTCACACAGTGTCGTCCAGCAACCGCATCTAACTCAAACTCGAATTTCGCGGCGGGGAGATCGATAATGGCGGACCAGCCCAACAACCAAGGGGAAAGAATGGACGAGCGAAGCGGAAACAATGGAGCGGGCGGAGGAAGCAGCGGTATGAGCGGAAATCGAAACGACAGCGGTGTAGACTCGAGAAACACCAGCGGCGTCAGTCGCAAGACGCCACGCGGATTTGCGGCAATGGACCCACAGGCACAGCGAGCGATCGCTGCGAAGGGTGGGCGCGCGGCACACCAGAAAGGAACAGCGCACGAATTCACGAGCGAGGAAGCGCGCGTTGCGGGCAGGAAAGGCGGTGAAGCATCCCGTGGCGGACGCAGGTCCAACGCCTCGAGCGGTAGTAACACCTAGCAGCAGTAGTAATACTTAGCCGACCAAGCCGGTACGGAGTCGAACGAGGCACGGAGAGATCCGTGCCTCTTCGTCTTGGTTAGGCCTTGGAGTTGCATAACGCATGTTTGCGGCATGCACTCCGATCCCGACCGTTTTTCGGAGCGCCCTCGATCCCTCACCGTGGCGGAATACGATGCAGCCCAGGCGGCAACACGGAACGGCTGAACTGCGCAAGACACCGCGCAAAGCGAACGCGGCAAGCAATAGCTTCGCCGACGAGGCGCTCCGCCTGGAAAACCAGCAGCTCCGCGAGCTGAACCGCGATCTCGAGCTTCGCCTGGCTTCGCGAACGAAACAGCTCACCGCGACAAATCGGATAAAGGACGAGCTCCTGACGAGGGAGCGAACGGCCCGCGAAGCGGCGGAGACGTCCAATCTGGTGAAGTCCGACTTCCTCGCGCTACTGAGCCACGAATTCCGCACGCCGCTGCAAGCGGTGTTTGGCTACACCGAGCTGCTCGACGCCGACATTCACGGAGAGCTGAACGAATCGCAGCGCCTCTACGTTCACAGAATCAAGCAGAGCCAGCAGCACCTGCTCGGCCTCATCAACACGATACTGGAGTTCGCAAAGCTCGAGAGCGGGCAGCAGATCGATGTAGCTCTCTGCCACACTCCGATGAGCGAGATCCTGCAGTTCATGGAATCGCTCATCGCTCCGCAGCTCGATGCGAAGGACCTCGTTTACGCGTACACGTCTGTCGACGAGTCGATCGCCGCCTACGCCGACGCCACGAAAGTGCAGCAGATCGTTTTGAACCTCCTCTCAAACGCGGTCAAGTTCACCCAGCCAGGTGGCAGCATCACTGTCGAGTGCGTGCGGGAGCCGGAGATGACAGTCCTCCACGTCCACGACACAGGTCGCGGGATTCCATCCGACCAGCTCGACGCGGTCTTCGAGCCGTTCGTTCAGGTCAAGGTTGGAGGTGCCGTGTCGAACGGAACTGGACTGGGACTTTCGATCAGTCGGCGGCTTGCGCAGGCGATGGGCGGCTCTCTTACCGCCGTGAGCGAGCTCGGCAAAGGCTCTACGTTTACGCTTCGTCTACAGAGCGCCAGCGCGCTTACGTAGCTGAGGACGCAACCGGAAGCGTTACGCAGCGCTGCTCGAGCATGCCGACGATCTCCCCCATCGTAGTCAGTCCGTGATCACGCGCGTAGAAAGTGCGAACCTCGCGATAGCGCTCGGCTTTGGGCATCTGCATTCCCTTCTCTATCACCCACTTCTGTAGCTCGCTTGGTCGCGGTCCCCACCAGCCGCACTCCTGATACTTCTGATTGAGCAGTATGACGATCGGTATCGATCGCGATTTCCCGCCGGTCAAATGCTCGTCCATGATGTCCAGGTTCTCGTCGCGCGCGAGAATCCGCATGTCCATGTTGCTCACCGACTCGCACAGCTTCGCGACAATCGGGACGATGTTCACGGAATCTCCGCACCAGTCTTCGCTCAGCACCAGCAAATGCCAGTGGCCGCCGAGCGCTTCGACGCGCGCGGAGATTTCGATCGGGATAGTGACGCGCTTGTAGAGCGCGACCCACAGGTCATGGTCCTTTATCGGTCGAGTGAGAAACTCGGCGAAAGTCTCGCCGTCACAGTAGCGTGCTTTGGTTATCACAGGGATCCTGAGTTAGCGAAGCATGTCGACGTGAATGATTCCGTCTTCCTCATAGGGTTCGGATATCGTCCTGAACCCGAGCTCCAGATAAAACTTCTCGAGCCGCCGTTGGGCAGCGATCTTGATTGCTTGCCCGGGCGCCAGACTTTCGACACGGCGCAAGGCCTCGGCCATAAGTGCCTTTCCGAGTCCGCTGCCGCGAACGCGAGGTGCGGTGACGACGCGTCCGATGGAGGACTCGGCGTATCGGACTCCCGGCTCGAACACGCGAGCGTAGGCGACGAGATCTTTCCCGCTCCGCTGTCCGGACCAGCCGAGGAGATGCCAGGCGTGCGGATCGCGGCCGTCGGCGTCGTTGTAAGGACACTGCTGCTCGACGATGAACACCGCTTCGCGGAGCTGCACAGCAGCGTAGAGATCTTCAGGGCTCAGCTCGCTGAAGCGCGACCATTGCCACGAAAGGCCCGCTGAATCCGGCGGTTCGGCGATTTGGTTCGATACAGCGCGTGCGCTTGTCTTACTCACATCCTGCCCGTATTCTGACCGTTGAACCCGTCACCATTTGGATAACTTAACATGCAGCGAAACACGCCCGCCCTGTTCGTCTCTGCCGTTCTCCTTGCTGCGTCGTGTTCGCCACAGCCGCCGTCAGGCCAGGTCGAGCCGCGACTCGTCGCTAACATGGCCGCATCGGACGTTACGCTCGGTCTGAGCCGAGATCCGGCTCTAGTGGCGGCGATCGCGGATATTTCCGCAGCGGAAATCCGGGCGACAGACTCGGTGCTCGTATCGTTCGGCACTCGCCACACGATGAGCGATACCGTGAGCAACACGCGGGGAATCGGCGCGGCGCGTCGATTCCTGTTCAACAAACTTCAGGGATACAGCACCGCTTGTGGCGGATGTCTTCGCGTCGAATTCGACCCGGCGATGATGGAGATCCGGGGCCACCCTCAACGGCCGACAGTCAACATCGTCAACGTCCTCGCCTGGCTGCCGGGGCGGGATACGTCGCGGGTGCTGGTGATAGGCGGGCATTACGACTCGTGCATTTGCTCGAGTCCCGATCTTGGCACGATGGCGCGTTTCGAGGCAACACAGGACGCGCCGGGCGCGGACGACGATGGGTCGGGGACATCGGCGGTCGTCGAGCTCGCCCGCGTATTCTCAAAGCATTTCCCCCTGGGCCTCGAGACTTCGGTGATTTTCGCCACCTACTCCGGCGAGGAGCTGGGCCTCTACGGCTCGACGCACCTCGCGCAGCGCCTTCACGCCGCGGGCTACAAAATCGTTTCGGCATTCACCGACGACATCGTCGGCAACGTCGTGGCGGACGACGGAACCGTCGATTCGACGACCGTCAGGATATTCGGCGCCGAGCCTGACAACGGTCCGAGCCGCGAGCTCGCTCGCTACGCCTGGGCGACGGGCACGATCTACAATCCCGGATTTCGCATCCTCCCTGTGTTCAGGCTCGATCGCGTCTCGCGCGCCGGCGACCACAGTCCTTTCGTGAGTCTGGGCGACCCCGGCCTTCGTTTTACGGAGAGACTCGAGAACTACAAGCGCCAGCACCTGCCGACCGATGATTTCGCGCACGTCAACTTCGGGTACGTCGCCAACGTCGCTCGTCTCAATGCATCGGTCGTGGGCACGCTCGCCAGCGCTCCGGCGGCGCCATCTGCCCTGGCGCGACGGGACCGAGCATCGGGCGGATCAAAATGGATGCTGACGTGGAATCAGGTGCCGGGCGCGACGAGCTACGAGGTTTTATTCCGGGCTACGACTGCGCCGACCTACGAGAAGGTCTATCAGGCCGGTGCGTCCACGTCCTTTCTCCTGCCCGATCAGCTCGATGATGGCTGGGCGGCGGTCCGCTCGGTTGGCGCGAACCGCCATCGCTCCCTCACGAGCGCAGTGCCCCCTCCCTGCCCGACGCTGACCACACGAGCGGACTCAGTTGCGGCGGGGGACCTGATCCGGAATTGCATCCGCCCGCCAGGACGGTAAGCACAAGGCGGCAGCGAACATACGCTGGGACGTTGTGCCATCGTGGCACAATCGTCTTTCTTGAAGGTCAGGGGCCCTCACTAAGACGGGCGCCGGCGTCACCGCTACCCTCGTCGTTCTCATGAAGTCTTTAGCCATTCTTGCCGCTCTCCCATCGCTCGCGCTGAGCGCGTGCGCTCAACCGACACCACCCGCCAGAGTCGCCGCCGCGCCGACGCCGATCAAATACATCGCGCCGCAGACGGGACTCAACAATTCGGGACTCGACACCTCCCTCGCGACGACGTTGGACAAGATCGTCAAGACGGCGCTCGAGGAGGCAGTCGCTCCGGGTGTGGCGATTGCGGTCGGACGCAACGGCCACATCGCTTACATGAAGGGTTACGGCTACATCGACTGGAACAGGCCCGGCTCGCCCGCGGTCGACACGAACACGCTCTACGATCTGGCGTCGCTCACCAAAGTCATCGCGACGACTACGGTCGCCATGATCCTCGAGGAAGGCGGCCAGCTCGATCTCAACAGGACAGTTGCCTCATATCTCCCGGAGTTCAACTCTCCGGAGAAGGCGCAGATCACCGTCAAGCAGATCCTGACCCACAGCGGCGGACTCGAGGCCGGTGCGAACATTTATTCGACCGCGCGCGGACGCGAACAGTACCTCTACCAGATCAACGCGCGGCCGCTCGAGTACACGCCGGGCACGAACATGATCTACAGCGACTGGGACATGATCATCCTCCAACTCGTCATGGAGAGAATCACGGGTAAGACTCTCGACGTCCTGGCCAACGAGAAGATCTTCAAGCCGCTGGGAATGACCGACACTCAGTTTCAGCCCTCGATCTCGCTGCGTCCCCGCATTGCTCCGACGCAGACGGACGACGCGCGTGGTGGGCTCCTGTGGGGAACCGTGCACGATGAAAATGCATGGGCCATGGGCGGCGTGGCCGGACACGCGGGACTCTTTTCGACCGCACGCGACCTCGCTCTCTTCTCGATGATGATTCTCAACGGTGGAGAAGGAGTCAACGGCGTTCGCCTGGCCAAGCCGGCCACGATCGCGCGCTGGACTTCCCGACAAGGTAGGGAGTCTTCGCGCACCCTTGGTTGGGATTCACCGGAGGGCGGCTCGAGCGCCGGACAGTTCTTCTCCCCCTGGAGCTTTGGTCACACGGGGTTCACCGGGACTTCAATTTGGATCGACCCGGAGAAAGACCTATTCGTCGTCGTGCTCACCAATCGCGTGAATCCCACGCGAAGCAACACCAGACACGTTCAGCTGCGGCGCGATGTCGCCGACGCCGTCCAGCAGGCCGTCCTCGGGGCGCGCATCGTCAACTGGGAAAGCCGATAGCTCTGTAGGCGCGAAAGCACGAAAAACCCGGATTCGGCTTATTTTATGAGGGACCTAATTCCCTCTATCGAATGGCATCGTCCAAGGAAAGAGTCCCTGTTGTCATCGTCGAATACGACGAGATCGCCCGCACGATCGCGAAGCGAATCGCCCAGATAATCAAGGAGCGTCGCGCCGCCGGCGGACACGCCGTGCTTGGCTTGGCGACCGGCAGCACCCCGATCGGCATCTATCGCGAGCTGATCAAGATGCACCGCGATGAAGGCCTCGATTTCTCCGACGTCGTGACCTTCAATCTCGACGAGTACTATCCGATGAGACCGGACAGCATCCACAGCTATCACCGGTTCATGCGGGAGAATCTCTTCAACCACATCAACGTGCGGCCGGAAAACGTCCACATCCCGCGCGGTGACGTGCCACGGGACGACGTGGACGACGAGTGCGAGGCGTACGAAGCCGCGATCAAGAAGGCCGGTGGAATCGACCTCCAGATCCTTGGCATCGGAAAGACCGGTCACATCGGCTTCAACGAGCCTGGCTCGGGCTCCGACTCGCGCACTCGTCGCATCTCACTCGACACCGTTACCCGCCGCGACGCCGCCGGCGACTTCTTCGGCGAGGACAACGTCCCGACGGAAGCGATCACCATGGGCGTCGCGACGATCATGGAAGCGAGAGAGATCGCGCTCGTGGCGACGGGCGAGCACAAGGCCGCGATCATCAAGCGCGCGGTGGAGGGAGAGCCCGATCCCGATGTCGCGGCGACCTATCTCCAGCAGCACTCGAACGCCGTCTTTTACGTCGACTTCGCGGCGGCAGCGGATCTGACCCGCATTCGTACTCCGTGGGTAGGCGGCGAGATGAAGTGGACCCGCGAGAAGGAGATCGATGCGGTCATCTGGTTGAGCGAGATTACGCAGAAGTCGGTTCTCAAGCTCGACGAGAACGATTACCGCGAGCACCATCTCAGCGCCCTCCTCGCGCGGCATGGCAAGGCGGGTCCGCTCAACGGAGAAGTGTTCAACGCTCTGATCGCGAAGATTCGCGGACGGAGCAAGCTGCCCACCGGCAAGCGGGTGGTCGTCTTTTCTCCTCATCCGGACGATGACGTCATCTCGATGGGAGGGATGCTCAACAAGCTGCACCAGAACAAGAACGAGATCCTCGTCGCCTACATGACGTCGGGCAACATCGCTGTCTTCGACCACGAGGTCCGGCGCTACGCGGATTTCCTGCGGCGTTTCGGAAACGACTTCGACATCAACGACTCGACCGCCGGCGCGCTGATCGAAGAGGTGGAAGAATTCCTCGACTCGAAACAGGTCGGGGAGATCGACGCCTTTCCAGTGCAGGTGATGAAGCGCGCGATCCGCGAAGCCGAAGCGGTCTCCGGCATCGAGACGTTCGGAATGAAGCGCGAGCAGGCGCGCTTCCTCAACCTGCCGTTCTATCAGACCGGGAAAGTGAAGAAAGATCCCATCGGCCCGGAGGATGTCAACATCGTTCTCCATCTGCTCGACGAGCAGAAGCCGGAGCTGGTATTTGTCGCCGGTGATCTCTCCGACCCGCACGGCACGCACCGGATGTGCCTCGAAACCATACAGGGCGCGCTCGCCAAGTACTCCGGTCCGCCACCTGAGATGTGGTACTATCGCGGCGCCTGGCAGGAGTGGGAGATCGCCGAGGCCGACGTGCTGGTTCCGCTGTCGGAGGACGAGCTGCGCGCGAAGAAGATGGCGATCTTCAAGCACCAGTCCCAGAAGGACAGAGCGCCGTTCCCCGGTCAGGACGATCGCGAATTCTGGCAGCGAGTCGAGGAGCGGAACCGCGGCACCGCGCAACGCGTCGACCGGCTCGGGCTTCCCGAGTATTTCGCGATGGAAGCGTACGTGGTGCGTCGCGGCGGCGCGCCGATCGAGTCGGAAATGGTCGCGACGAGCTCGCTGGCTGAAAGCTCGCGCCCGCGCGCCGGAACCGCGAAGGCGGGGCGCTGATTCTTTAGCTGACAGCGTTGAAACATCGCCGGTACGGCGGAGAGGATTCCCTTCGGCGGCTACACTCGCGAAGAGGATACCCTCGCCGACCCCTACAGAGATGCAGTCGAAGCGCGAACCCGAGTTAGACCTTGAGTATGATGTTCCGCTTGTACAACACGAGCAAAATCCCATACCACAGCAGCACGAAGCTGAGCGCAAAAGCCAAAGACGCCACGCGCGGGGGAAGCCAGGGCAAGAACACGATCTGATAGATCGCATCCTGAACGGCGATCGATTTCCCCTGATAGTTGACGTGCCAGAGCGTGTAGATCAGCCGAGCCATGACCCCTGATCCCACGAAGGCCACGATCGGATTCACGCCGAATACGACGAACGGCTTCGTCCACCATTTGACGTTCTGGTAATCGACGATCCACATGATTGTCGCCAGCGCCACGCACGCCATCCCGGCGGTGAAGAGCACGTAGGAGCTGGTCCAGAGATTCTTGTTGATCGGGAACGACCAGTTCCACATCAGTCCGAGCATCATGCCGATCGATCCGACCGCAAAAAGACCGGTGATCCTGTCGAGCAACGACTTGTCGCGCAGAGCGATCCACCGGCCGGCGAGCACACCGAGCATGGCCGTCGCGATCGCCGGTATCGTGGAGAACGGACCCTCAGGATCGAACGTCACACTCCCTACCCAGGTGTGATTCGTTCCGAGAATGGCGCGGTCGAGATAAGCGGCGAGGTTTCTGTCCTTCGTGTGCAGCAACAGCGCTCCGATCTCGTTCTCGCCTGGAACGGGGATCAGCGTCATCGCGAACCAGTACCCGAAGAGGAGAGCCGCGATGATGATGATTTGTTGTCTGACCGTCGTCTTCAGAGTCAGCAACCCGGCACAGATGTACACGATCGCGATGCGCGGCAGCACTCCCAGAATCCGGACGTGCTCGATCCTCCAGATGATGCGGTCCCACGCCGTCGCGTTCGGCAGGGCGTCGATGTGACCCCACTGATAGAACGGGAACATCGCCATCGCGAAACCGAGGAGATAGATGATGATTCCGCGGCGAAGAATCTGTTTCACTATCGCCGAATCACCGTCGCCCCGAGCGCGGCGCGCCGAGAGCGAGAGGTGGGTCGTGATGCCGACAATGAAGAGGAAGAACGGGAATATCAGGTCGGTGGGCGTCCACCCGTGCCATTCGGCGTGCTCGAGCGGGGGAAAGATCGCGCTCCACGTGCCGGGATCGTTGACGAGGAGCATACCCGCGATGGTAAGGCCGCGGAACACGTCGAGCGAAACAAGACGCTCGCGGGTCGTGGTGCGTGGCGCGACCGTTGTCGTGTCGTATTGCGTTGAAGTTGCGCGCGGTACCGCCGCAGAACTCATGCGCCCCTCGAAGTGTTTGTGATTGTTTCTACCCTATATATACGCGCGTCCCTTGGTGGCGTTACGGATCCATGCGCGGTCGGTCGGCGGCTCGATGCCGAACGGGAAGGAGGCGGGGGTCCTGCGTAGCGAGTTTGGGACCGAGGGAGGAGAGCAACGGTGCCGCGCTACGCGCGGCTCCGTTGCTATGCTCCCGACCGAGTTACTCGCCTAGCAGGACCCACGCCGACTGACCGGCGCGACGATGCAGAGGCTGCAGAGGCTGCAGAGGCTGCAGAGGCCGCGGTCGCGAGGGACTAGAACGCCGGCCTGAGCGGCGGCGACCAGTCGGAGAGTCTACCATCACCAGCAAACGTCAACTGCCGCAACCGCCCCGTGCGCTCGTCCAGGATCCAGATGCTGCGCGGGTCTCCGATCGCGCCCAGCCGTCGCGTGATCGCGAGGTGCCGGCCATCCGGGGCCCACGACGGATCTTCGTTCTCGCCTTCGTTAGTGAGCTGCTTCATCACCCGGTCTTTCACGCCAATCACCCAGACCTGGAAGTCGCCGTTCTGCTGCTGGAACGCGATCTCCTGACCGTTGGGAGACCAATCCGCGCCCGTCCTATAGCTGCGTTTTCCGGTCACCACCGGCGTCAGCAATCTCAGGCCGGTTCCATCGACGTTCATGGTGTAGAGCTGCGGCGTGAGCGGACGCGGCGACATGAATACGACCTGCCTTCCATCGGGACTGAAGCTCGGCGAAGTCGTTTCGAATCCGCTCCGTCCCACGAACGGCCGCGGCAAGGAATCGTCTCCCGCTGCGCTCGCCAGCATCAACTCCGCAGGAGCATCGTAGGAATCGCCCATTGCCCAGACAATGCTCTTGCCGTCCTTGGTGTAGACGGGAGTGATATTGAGTCCTCGCGTCGAGGCGGCGAGGAGCCGCGGCCGGCCTGTGCGCAAATCGAACTGCGCGATGCGCGTTCCCCTGTCGTCGGCATCGGCGTAGACGATATACCGGCCCGACGGATGCCACGACGGAGAGAGGGCAGCTCCCACCGTCGGAAGGATGCGCTCGTTCGCGCCATCGCTGTCTACGATCTTGAGCTGCTTTCCGTCGATGTAGGCGATTTTCGTCGCCGCGATGCCGCGCGTGCCGGTGAGCCAGCGCTCGACTTCGTCGCTCACTCCATGAATCGCGAATCGCAGCTCGCGGCCAATAGAATCTCGCCGAATGGAATCCCTCGTCGCGAAGCGCGTGTACACGGAATCGAAGTGCAGCGTATCCTGAACGGCGGCGGCACGGAGCATTACTTCGTGCCGGTCCAGCTCGCCGTATAACGAGTCGCGCTTTGCGATGGAGAGTCGTTGGGCGACTCGCTGGCCCGGATGCTTGAGCGGCACGGGACGCGCTGCCTCGCGAGCGAGACTATCTCTTGCCACCGAGTCCGCGGTAAGCGCACGGGTGGTGACCCGAGTTCTCACGTCGAGAACCGTGTTCAGCGAATCTCGAATCGTGTGCAGTCTGTTGGCCGGAAGCCTCGGCAGTCTGAAGTTGGCTTGTTGCCGCAGCCCCTCCTTCATGTCGTACACTTCGACGTGAAGGCCCGACGCGGTCGGCATCGCCCGCACCACGTAGCTGGCGCGCGTTTGCGCCAGCGGACCGAAGTTGATGTTCCTGCTGCCGGGCTGCCAAACGTCAGCCATCGTCACGCTGTCGAGGACGAGCGGCTGGACCCGGTCGCCATAGTCGAAGTCGCGCTGGATGATCGTCCGCGTCGAATCGCCCTCTGTCGTATCGACCTGGAGCACGACAACCGCCACCGGAACTTCGACCGGCTTCTGGGGAGCCGGTCGGGTAGGTGTCGGTTTGCGATTTTGGGCTTGCGTGGCCGGAGCCAGCGTGAGAAGGGCTGTAGCTGCGGCGAGGAGTGTGAGACTACGGGTTGTCATCAACGATTCAATTTACACGGTCCTGCAATTCATACACGTTTTTCCTACGCCGGTTCGGCCGCGAGACTGCACAATTGAGGACGATCCAGAGAGACAACCTGGTCGCAGGAACGGCAAAGCCGCGGAGGAGAATTCCCCCGCGGCTTTGTTCAGACCGGATTGCTCACTACTTCTGCAGATGGAACTGAAACGGCATCTGCACGAGCTGGGCAACCTTCTTACCCCCGATCTGCGCCGCCGAGAATCTCATACGGGGGAGCGCATCCTTCACGGCGGCGGTAAACGCCGGGTTGCTCGAGTCGAGAATCTTGAGCGTGCCGGACTCGTAGCGGCCGTTATCACCAACCACGAACTGCGCGAGAACTCGGCCCTCTATGCCCGACTCCCTAAGCGATGACGGATATTCCGGAGCCTCGCCGCCGATTTTCGCGACCGGCTTCTCCACCTGGAACTCCATGTAGGGTCCTTCGTGGCCACCAGCTTCCTTGCCGGTGTCGCCTTCCTTACCCGTGCCACCCTTCACACCATTGCCCGACCCGCCAGCGACGCCCTTGCCGCTGAAGTCGTTCTCATTCGTGACCGCCTTCGACAGATCGATCGTCGGCAGGTTGGTCGGAATGTTGACCAGCGGCGCCACGACCTTGAAGCCCTTCGGCGGGGCCGGAGCGACTTCCTTGGGCATGGGCACGTTCACGACTTTTGGCGGTGTCGGCGCCTTCTTGGGCTTCGGGGGCTCCGGCTTCGGAGCCTCCTTCTTGGGCGGCGGTGGCGGCTCCTTCTTCATTTCAACGAAATTGACCTTCGTCTCCCGTTTGTCCGCCTTTTTGGTGCTGGCCCGGGCGGTGGCGAAAATGGCGAGAAAGATGATGAGCGAGTGCAATATCACGCTAAAGATGGTCCCGCCTGCTGACCGTCCTTTCTTGGTTGATTTCTTGGATTCGAGTAAAAGCATCGATTGCTCCCCTTGTTGAATTACGCACCCTCCTATAGAGCAAACGCTTGGCCAAACAGACCTGTTTTCGGGCATCCTAAATCACCCAATTCCGGCATGGAAAATCGGTACGGCCGAGCTTGAATCAGCTGCCTAGCTGAGCGGTGCATTCTGGGCGCGTAAACGCTGAAAGGGCGCGGATTTATCCGCGCCCTTTCTTTCCAGAATCTGGCCCAAAAATGGGCAATTAGTTCTTGGTCGTCCCTTTCTTGACCGGCGCCTTTTTTGGAGGCGTTTTGGCGGGGGTCTTGGCAGCCGCCGGAGCTGGCTCCGGGGTCGCCTTCACCCCTGCTCTGCGCGTAAGAATTCCGCACACAGACTCGAATGCGTTCTTCCCTGCCGTGCCAGGTTTCGGGCGGTCCCAAACCATGTGCGCCTGGTCACGCGGATCCACCTCTCCTTCGTCCCGCACCAGGATGTTGTTGCCGGCGTACACGGTGCTGCGAACCCTCTTCAGCCGCACCGGCGAGCACCGCACGTACGCGCGCTCGACGAGCCTCGTGTACTGCTTCTTGTTTTCGAGAATCCTCGGCCGCGTATAGTCCCAGCTAGTCACGGTGCTCCACGTCCCGGGCGACTGAAGCGTCACGCTGGACGTGTCGAAGACCACCGTGAGGTCGGAATCCTTATACACCTGGCGCCATGGCGCCTGGGCGCTTGCCAGGCAAGGCGACGCGCACGCGGCAAATAGAACGAATCGGCTGACCGAACGGATCATGAAATCTCCTGGGGCCCTCGGCGCGGCTCACGCCGGCTCAAAATGGCGCGACAGCGACGCGGGTGATTTTCTGTAGGTTTGGATAATAAACGGGTTACTGGCGATATCGCCACTCTACCCCCGCGGTGGAGCACAGGTCCAGGCGACCTTGGTCGACCGGATCTAGACAGCCTCCTGATGGGCGTGCATGTGCGACTCAGCCTCCGCTGAAATCTCCCGCAATTCCTTACCGCTCATCGTTCGCACCACCGTGAGAATCGCGGCGAGAAGCGGCACCGCTACCAGCAGGCCGAGGAAGCCGAACAAAACCGACATCAACGCCTGGATCCCTAGTGTCATCGCCGGCGGCAAGTCGACTCCGCGCTTCATCAGAACGGGTACGAGCAGGTGGTTCTCCACGAATTGAATGACGATGTACCCAACAGCGACCAGCAGCGCCTTGTGCGGCGAGTCAATGAACGCCATGGCTATCGCCGGAATGGCCGCGAAGATCGAACCGACGATGGGTATGAACTTGGAAACCCCGGCGAGAATCCCGAGCGGGAGCGCCGCCTTGACGTGAAGCGCGAACAGGAAGACGGTCGTCACAGCGCCGATCAAGACCATCGCGATCAGCTGAGTGACCAGCCACCTCCTGAGTGTGGTCGCGAGCCGCGTCAGCGTGAGGGCGGCACGATCTCGTTCGCGGCGCGGCACGAGCTGGAGGATTCCGCCGTGGTAGAGGGGCGGATCGAACCCGATGTAAGCGGCGATGAACAGCACGAGCAGAAAGGCGCCGGTTATCGCAAACGTCGAGGTCAGGACGCGGAGGAATGACGCCTGGGCGCCGCGAAATTGCTTCGTTATCTCCCGACGCAGGTCTCCCCCGCGAGCTACCGTGTCGGCGCGTGTGGCGGACGTTCGAACCACGGTGCCGGAAGGCGCCGACGAGACGGTGTCGGTGGGGATCGAATCCTTCGGGACGGCCTCAGCGGTGCTCGACTGGTTGAACAGAATGCCGAGGACTCCGTTGGCGCGGTGTCCGAGCCATGCGTCGATCTTGTCCATCGCCTCGGGGAGACGTTGCTGCAGCTCCTGCGATTGGGAGCGAAGGATCGGGGCCATCCCTACCCCGCCGCCGATGAGCAAGCCGAGGAAAACGGTGAGGATGATGGCGACGCCGGCGCCGCGCGGAATTCGCCGTGCCTCCAGCCAGTCGGCTCCCTGGGCGATCGGGAGCCCAAACAGAACGCCGAGGAAGAACAGGAAGACCACGGGGTGCGCGACCCACAGAAGGCGGACGCCGACGTAGAACCCGAAAATGATCGAAAGAATGCGTACTACGTCTCGCGTCGGCAGATTCAATCGGTGGCGCGCTTCCATGTCCTTGATGGTAAGCCAGACTTGTGCCCAGGGCGAGTTTTGCTAGGTTACGGAACAATGGCTCACGCGCTTCGAACGCTCATGTGTTATCGCCGACTTCCTCGCGACGGAGAGAAGCTGGGTATTTGGTGCGCACAGCCAAAAGAGTTTGCCCAGCTAAGAGCCTAAGGGCTCTCGCAGGCCACGCAGTCGGCCGCGTCTCTCCCGAGACGCGGCCTTTCTTTTTTTCCCAGAGCCTTGTTCCAACGGAGAGGAAATGCCCGCAACGCCAGATGGACCGATCGCCATTTACTACGAGCACCCGGACTGGTTCCGACCACTTTTCGCGGAGCTCGACCGGCGTGAGATACCCTACGAGCGGATCGATGCCACCGCGCACTCGTACGATCCAGCCGAGACTGAATCGCCCTACTCGCTCGTGTTCAACCGCGCGAGTCCGTCGGCGTACCTGCGTGGACACCAGCAAGTAACCTTTCACACCCTTAGCTGGCTGCGTCATCTCGAGAGGATAAGAGTTCCGCTGGTCAACGGGCCCGCGTCGTACCAGATGGAGATCTCGAAGGCGCTCCAGCTCGACGTGTTGGAGCAGCTCGGCCTCCCATATCCGCGAGCACGCGTCATCAACAACGCCGCGCTCGCCCCCGAGGCCGCGCGCGACTTGCGATTCCCGGTCGTAGTGAAGGCGAACATCGGCGGAAGCGGCGCGGGCATTACGCGCTTCGACAACGCGGAATCTCTTGCTGCCGCCGCGAGCGTTGGACTGATCGATCTCGGAGTGGATCACGTCGCCCTCGTTCAGGAGCTCGCGCCGCTGCGAGACGGGCACATCACGCGTGTCGAAGTCCTCGACGGAAATTTCCTCTACGCAATCAACGTTTACCCGGCCGAGAATTCTTTCAATCTCTGCCCCGCGGATGTCTGCCAGACCACGGACGGCCAGCAGCTCACCCGGAGCGCCTGCGCGGTCGACGCGCCGAAGAACGGAATGCGCGTCGAGCAATTCAAGCCGCCGCTGGAAATAGTGCGACAGGTCGAACAGATCGCTCGCCATGTCGAGCTCGACGTCGGTGGAATCGAGTACCTCGTCGACGATCGGGATGGCCAGCACTACTTCTACGACATCAACGCACTCTCGAACTTCGTCGCCGATCCCGTGAACGTCGTCGGGTTCGATCCGTTCGAGCGGCTGGTCGATTATCTGGTCGAGAGGACGAGAGTGCTCGCTCCGGCGGGGTTCGGCCGATGAGATACGGATACTGGCTTCCCGTCTTCGGCGGTTGGCTGCGCAACGTTCCCGACGAGGGAATGAGCGCGACGTGGGACTACGTGAAGCGTCTGGCGCAGCGGAGCGAGCAGATCGGCTACGACATCACGCTCATCGCCGAGCTGTTCATGAACGACATCAAGGGAATCGACGCGGCCTCGTTGGACGCGTGGTCGACGGCTGCGGCACTCGCGGCCGTCACGGAGAAGCTCGAGCTGATGGTCGCGGTACGGCCGACCTTTCACGAGCCCGCGATCTTCGCGAAGCAGGCCGCCAACATCGACCACATCTCCGGCGGGCGGCTCTCGCTGAATGTGGTATCGTCCTGGTGGAAGGACGAGGCGAGGCGTTACGGCATCCACTTCGAGGAGCACGACGACCGTTACGCTCGCACCGACGAGTGGCTCCGGATCGTGGACGGAGCATGGAAGGCGCCTCGCTTCAGCCACACGGGAAATCACTACAAGGTCGAGGAGACCATCCTCGAGCCCAAGCCGTCGCGGCGGCCGCGGCCGACCATCTACGCCGGCGGCGAGAGTCCGGCCGCGAAAGAGCTCATCTCGCGCGCGTGCGACGCGTACGTAATGCACGGTGATCCACCTGAGCGGATCGCGCCCAAGATCGCCGACATGAGCGCGCGCCGCGAAAAACTCGAGCTCGGTCCGATGCAATACGGCGTGGCCGCGTATGCGATCGTGCGCGAGACGGAGGCCGAGGCGCGTGACGAGCTGGCTCGTATCACCAACGTCCAGGCGGGCTCACCAGGCTACCAGAATTACCAGGACTGGATCTCGCACACTGCTCTCGAGCAGCAGGTCAGTCTGGAGGATTACTCTGTCTCGAACCGTGGACTGCGAGCGGGCCTGGTCGGAACGGCGGAGCAGGTGGCTGATCGAATACGCGAGCTGGAGTCGGTGGGCGTCGATCTGCTGCTGCTGCAGTTCAGCCCGCAGCTGGAGGAGATGGACCGGTTCGCGGAGCTGGTGATGCCGCTGGTCGAGGGCGCGGCGGCAACTGCCTAGTTGTTGGACATCACCTTCGCCTGCCTGGCTCTGATCGTCCGGTAACACTCGCACGATGCCTTCTCCAGTCCGGCGCGGTTCACCACGGTGATGTTCCCGCGACTGTGTGTGATGAGGCCGGCTTTCTGGAGCACGCCCATAGCGACCGTGACTCCGGGCCGCCTCACTCCGAGCATCATCGCCAGAAATTCCTGGGTCAGGTCGAACCGGTCGCGGCCGACCCGATCCTGCGACATGAGCAACCAGCGCGCGCAACGCTGCTCGATCACATGAAGGCGATTGCACGCCGCCGATTGGGAGACCGTCTCGAAGACGAATTGGCTGTAGCGGTGCAGAAGGCTATCAAGGGCGGGGCACACCGCCATCAGCTGCCTGAAATCCTCTACCCTGACCCTGCGCGATTGACCCGAGATCTGGCCAACCGCCGTCAGCCTTGAGGAGGGAAGGCCGTGAAAGATCGCGATGCCCACAAATCCGTCGTTCCCGACCGTCATCGCTTCGACGGCGTTGCCATCGTCGAGCTTGGTGACAAGGGAAATGACGCAATCTTCGGGGAAATGGGCGAACCGAATGGGCTGTTCCCGCTCGAAAACGCTCTCTTTAGACTGGATCGACACCAGTTCCGTCCGCTCGAGCACGGACTCGCGCTCGCTCTGAGGCAGAAGGCTAAGGATTCTATTTCGGATGACGGTTCCGATGGGTGAATTCCTCGATTTTTGGGGGGGCAATCAGGAGATTTCCGCCGGTGTTATGGCTCGCTCGCCTATTTAGCAAATAGCGACCCAACACTCCATCGTGGCCCGTCGGTGGGCCATCGCCGCCCCTCCCCGGCCGCGGATTTTGGTCTGCAAAACCCTCCGGCGGGGCCTCGCATCCCCACCGGTTTGGCGTGTTATCTTCGAGGGGTAGAAACAGTCATTTAAGGCCGCCTGCCATCCATAGAGCAGCAGGAGCAAAGTGTCTTACCGGAAGCCATGACGACGCCTGCTGATCCGCAGACCAACGAGACAAGATTCCGCTTCAAGGACGAGTGGCTGGTCTCCCTGGTAGGGACCATGCCAGGCGTTACGCCGGAGTTGATTGGGCGGTGGCGGACTCAGAAAAAGCCGTACGTCGCGCAGGCGCTGATCGATGGAGACGTACTGTCCTTCGGCGAGATCGCAGTGCTCGTCAAGGAAGCGTTCAGAATCGACTCCGTCGATCTGAACCCCGGCAATATCGACAAGAACGCGATGCAGATTCTCCCCGAGAAGCTTTGCCGCGATTTCAACGTCCTGCCGGTCAAAGTCGATAGCCGCATGGTCCACCTGGCGATGGCAAATCCCCTGGACCAGGAAGCAATTCAGAGAGTCAGCTGGGCGACGAGCCGAGAGGTTACACCGCTCTTCTGCCCGCCGGGCCAGCTCGAAAAACTGGTCTCCGACACGCTCCGGCCCGACGCCATGATCTACGGGCTGATCGAAAAACTCGACCAGACTGTCGGCATCGAGCAAATCAAGGAGACCGAGCAGGACGAGGCCGCTCTGCTCCGGGTGCACGCGCCGGTCATCAAGCTGGTCGATGCGATCATCGGTAACGCCATCAAGCTGCGCGCGTCGGACATCCACATCGAGCACGACGAGACGTCGACGCTGGTTCGTTTTCGTATCGACGGTCTGCTGAAGAACATCATGGTGCTTCCGCGCTTCATCGGTGTCGGACCCGTAGTGTCCCGCATCAAGATCATGTCCGATCTCGATGTCGCCGAGCGATTCCGGCCTCAGGATGGTCGCGCCAAAGTGCGGGTGGGCGGAGAAGAAGTCGCGCTCCGTGTCTCGATTCTTCCGACACGCGTCGGCGAGAAAGTCGTGATGCGCGTGCTCAACGAAAAATCGGTGCAGGTCTCGATGACGACGCTGGGCTTCATGCCCGAGCTGCTCGAGAGATTCCAGGCACTGCTGATGCGCGAACAGGGAATCCTGCTCGTGACGGGTCCGACAGGATCTGGAAAGACCACCACGCTTTACGCCGCTCTCAACACTCGGCGCGGTGAATCAGTCAACATCGTCACGGTCGAAGATCCGGTCGAGTATCGCCTGAGCGGAGTGAATCAGGTTCAGGTGAACGAAAAGCAGGGTCTGACTTTCGCCGGCGTGCTGAGATCTGTGCTTCGTCAGGATCCCGATGTCCTTCTCGTCGGAGAGATCCGCGACCAGGAGACGGCGATCATCGCGTTCCAGGCCGCGATGACGGGCCACCTGGTTCTGTCGACGTTGCACACGAACGACGCGATCGGCGCGATCGCCCGATTGGAAAATCGGCGTCGAGCCGTTCAGAGTCGCAGCTGGTTTGATTGGAGTGACGGCACAGCGCCTGGTGCGAAGGATCTGCCCACACTGCCGTTACGAAGCGCCGGTGGACGAGCTGCACCCGATGATCCGAGCGGCGCAGCAGCGTTTGTTCGGGAAGGCGAGGCACGTCAAGGCAACGGGCTGCGCCGAGTGCGGCTTCACCGGCTTCAGTGGCCGTCTGCCCCTTATCGAGTTCCTCGAGATCACGCCCGAGATACGCGGCATGATCACGACGGGAAAGAACACCGATGAGCTCCGCGCCACAGCTCTTCGAACCAAGGCGCTGCACACGTTCGACAACGACGGCCTGTGGCACATCGCCGAAGGTGATACCACGGCGGACGAAGTGATTCCGTACACCGACTTCGAGCGCCGCAAGACGCCGCGCACCAACACACCGCGCGTCAACCAGGAATTCGTGCCCGAGCTCGACGCGGACGGCGTGGCAAAACCGTCACGAGTTTTGCTCGCCGTCGGCGACAAGGGAGACCGCGTGCGCTTCAACGACATCCTGGTCGAAGCGCGCTTTTCCGTCCAGATCGCCAACGATGGCGCAGCCGCACTCGGCATTCTCGCGCAGGATCCGCCGGATGCGCTCGTCGTCGGGCTCAGGCTTCCGATCCTCGACGGTCGTCAAGTCGTTCACGCCGCGCGGACCGTCGTTGGCCTGGTGGACATGCCCATCATCGTCCTCGCACCCGCCGGCTCGGAGAACGAGACGAACGATCTCCACTCGCAGGGGGTGGACGATGTGCTCTACGATCCGATCGAGGCGGGCCGATTCCGCTCGCGCGTTACGGCGGTCATGCGGAGTCGTGGCTTGTGGGCGGAAACGGAAGAAGTGATGCGTCCGCTCATCCCGCAGGACGAAGCGGAGCGGCTGGTGGAGTTCCGTCTGGGCGCGGCCGTCGATTCGGAGCCGGAGGAGCGCTTCGACAAGATCAGTCGCATGGCGCAGCGTGTGTTCGACGTTCCTTTCGCCGGAATCTCGTTTGTCGAAGGCGACCGCCAGTGGTTCAAATCGAAGCAGGGCCTCCCCATTCACGACAGCTCCCGGGATCTCTCTTTCTGCGGCCACGCGATCACGGCGGACGAAGTATTCGTGGTCGAAGATGCGGTTCTCGATCCACGGTTCGCGCAGAACCCGATCGTGCTGGAAGATCCGCACGTCCGCTTCTACGCCGGACAACCAGTAAAGGGCCCCGGCGGGCACAACATCGGGACGCTCTGCATCATGGACAACCTGCCGCGCGAATTCAGCGCGGAGGACCGCGAGACCTTGCGCGACCTTGGTGAGATGGTGGAGAAGGAATTCAAGGTCAAGCCGAAAGGGAAGAAGAAAGTAGTCGCGCCTCCGGACTAGCTTGCGTCACCAGCCCGTCAAAGGTATCGTTAGCACAGCTAACGACCTTCCGAGGCTCCCATGGCGACCGACAGCAAGACGGCTCTCAGCAGGATCAAGCAGATCGCGCTACCCGTGCGCGACATCACCGAGGCAAAACGGTTCTACGGCGACACTCTCGGGATGCGACATCTATTCGATGCCCCTCCAGCACTTTCATTCTTCGATTGCGGCGGCGTTCAGTTGATGCTGGCCGGACCCGAAGGCCAGGGTAAGGACGGCGAGCAGCAGCACGCTGTTTTGTTCTATGATGTGAGCGACATCAAAGCCGCCCACGCCAGGATCAAGTCTTCCGGCGCGAAGAGTCTGGAAGAGCCGCGCGTCATCGCTCGCATGAACGGCCGCGAGATCTGGATCTCCTCGGTGAGCGATGGACAAGGCAACGTCGTCGGTCTGATGAGTGACACCCCCGAAGCCTGAAGCGGCGGCAGCGCTGGCCGATCAGCTCCATTCGGCCGCCATCCATCTTCTCCGGCAGCTCCGCAAGGAAGATGACGCGAGCGGGTTATCGGCCCCGCGCTTGTCTGCTCTTTCGGTAGTGGTCTTCGGGGGCCCGCTCACGCTGGGCCAGCTCGCCGCCGCGGAGCAGGTGAAGCCGCCGACGATGACACGAATCGTCACCGGTCTGGAGAAAGAGGGTCTGGTGCAGCGAATCGGTGACCCGCGCGACAGACGGCTGACACGGATCAAGGCCACTACGAAAGGACAGAAGGTGCTGGCCGCGGGGCGAGCACGGCGAGTCGAAAAGCTCGCCGCCGCCGTCCGCTCCCTGCGGGGGAGCGAGCTGGCGGAGCTGACACGTGGAGTTCACCTTTTTCAGGAAATCATCGGATCGATGCGCGCACCACGGAACAGGAACACAACATGACTCGCCCCAAATCCGACTTCGAAGCGCTTCGCCAGGACCTGCACCAGGTTTACGACGGCGATCCGTGGCACGGCTCGTCGATCACCAGCGTGCTCGAGAGCATCAACGCTGACGTCGCGGCGAGGCGGTTCATCCCGCGCGCTCATACGATCTGGGAATTGGTCCTCCACATGACGGCGTGGACGCGCGAGGTGGCGTCACGCGTGCGCGGGGCGGACGCCAAGTCGCCGCCCGAAGACTGGCCGGTCCCTCGCTTCGGCGGAGGTGAGCCGGCTTGGGAAGCGGCGAAGGACGATCTCGCGGCGGCGCAGCAGGAGCTCGAGCGCGCGGTCGATGCACTCAAGCCGGAAGATCTCCTCCGCTGGATCGGCGACCAACGCGATCCGTCACTCGGAACGGGCCTCCCCGTAGGGACGGTGATCCGTGGGATCATGCAGCACCACACGTATCACGAGGGCCAGATCGCGCTGCTCAAGCGTGCCGCTTTGGGTTGATCATGTGTCTAAATTGTCATTCGGGCACCTGGTCGGTGCGCTCCACAATAACCTTCTCCCTTCAATGAGAAAGCCAGCCGTGAAACTCACAGCTCTCCTCGCGATTGTTGCGATCGCCGCGCCAGCCGCCGCGCAACAGGCCGCGGTCACGCCCTACGAAGCGGGATCGTCTCCCAACTGGGATGTACTGTTGGCCCCCCGCACGCACACTCCGACACCGACGACGGCTGCGATCACCGCAGCTGACCTCGCGACTCGTCTTTACATCTTTGCCGACGATTCCATGGCGGGGCGCCTCCTCGCGACTCCCGGAAACGTCAAGGGCGTCGAATACATCGCCAACGAAGTCAAGCAAATGGGCCTCGTCCCGATGGGGGACAACGGCACTTACTTCCAGAAGGTGAACCTCGTGGAGCGCGCATACGACGATTCCACTCGCCTGTCGGCTGGATCGACTTCGTTCACGCCGTGGACGGATTACATCCTGCGCGTTCAGGGAACTGGTCCGCAAAGTGTCGATGGCGCTCGAGTGATCTACGGCGGAATGTGGGGCGATGAAGCAACCCTGATCGATCCCGCCGCAGCCGCCGGAAAGCTGGTTGTGTTGAATGCGAACCAGAGCGGCACGAGACAGGGGATGAGCGTGGCGGCAGTGATCCGGCGGTTCCCGCAGGCAGCGGGAATTGCCGCGGCGGCAATGGACCTCATTCCTCCACAAATGCAGCAGGCGCTCCGCCGGCCTTCGCAGTCGCTCAAGGGGGACGACGCCGCGGCAGCGTTGCCCACATTTCTCTACGTCACCAAGCGCACAGCCTCCGCGCTGCTCGGCGCCGACATCGAGACCTCGAAGCCGGGCGCGCTTGGTGTTACAGTCACGGCGACGCCGCGTTTCAAGGAGCGTCCCACTGAATATCCGGCGCGCAACGTCGTCGCAGTGATTCCCGGCAGTGATCCGAAGCTTCGCAACGAATTCGTCGCGATCGGCGCGCATAACGACCACATCGGCTGGAACGTGCGTCCTGCCGCGCATGATTCGATCTACATCGTCAACCACCTCTATCGCACGGGCGGGGCCGAGGATCGCGCACCGCAGCTCGACGCGACGCAGCAGGCGCAAGTCAACACTTTGCTGGCCGACATTCGGCGCCGCACCAACGGCGAGTCAGCCCGTCGCGATTCGATCTACAACGGCGCCGACGACGATGGCTCGGGCAGCGTGAGCGCGCTCGAGATAGCGCAGTACTTCGCGGCCCAGAAGGTCAAGCCGAAGAGATCGCTCCTCTTCGTCTGGCACGTGGGCGAAGAAGAGGGCTTGTACGGCTCGCAGTGGTACACGGATCATCCGACCGTTCCACGTGACTCGATCGTTGCGCAGCTCAACATGGACATGATCGGACGCGGCGCAGCCTCGGATAACACCGGAATCACCAAGGACGGCGTGAGATACCGAGGTAATGCGGATTACGTGCAGCTCGTTGGATCGCGCCGGCTTTCCACCGAGCTCGGCGACCTCGCCGAGTCGGTGAACCGCGCGGAGAAGCGTCCGATGTCGTTCGACTATTCGATGGATGCCAACGGACATCCGCTGAACATCTACTGCCGCAGCGATCACTACGAGTATGCCCGCTACGGCATTCCAATCATTTTCTTCACAACGGGTGGCCACGCGGACTACCACCAGGTGACTGACGAGCCGCAATACATCGACTATGATCGAATGGCCCGGGTAGCGCAGTACGTCGCCGATCTCGCTACGCGCGTCGGCAACCTGGATCATCGTCCCGTAGTAGACAAGCCGAAGCCGGATCCAAAGGGGCAGTGCGTGCAGTAAGAACCGCGGCTGAACGGGCTGGCCCGACTTTCGCCTAATTGACGGACAGGTCAACACACTGTCCGTCAATTAGTCTCCGGCCCAAATGAACTCTCTGGCTACGGCTTTCAGATTTTTGCGCCCACGAGCTGCGTTGATCGCTCTCCTGGGAGTCGCGTTCGCCGCCGCGTGCAGCCGTGGCGATTCAAGCGGTACCCGCAAGGTCGAGAACGCGCAGACCTGGGCGCCAGAGAAGCTCACTTCGGTCCAAGGTGTTCCAGCGACCGAAATCGAAGCGCTGATCCAGAAGAAGCTGGATGGCCCGAGGCTCGATCGGATCGACGACGACCAATGGGGCCACACGAAGCGGCTCTACAAGCTCTATGGAAACAATCCTCTCTGGCTCACGAGTAGTGGCCTTCACGAGAACCGCGCGAAGGCAATCGCCAATGCGATTCTGGCTGCCAACGCGGATGGCATGCGACTCGACGATTATCCGATTGGCGCCCTGGCCCAGGCGATCGGCACCCTCAAGCAGACCAAGACTCCGACGGCTGATCAACTCGCCACGGCGGACGTACTTCTAACCGCGTCCTACACCGCTCTCGGTGAAGACCTTCTCACTGGTCAGGTCGATCCCCGCACCGTCGCTCAGGCGTGGCACGTTGACCCTGAGAAGGAGAATGTCGACAGTGCACTCGTCAGAAACCTTCGTTACACGCAGCTCGACAAGGCTTTGGCGACCATGCGCCCGACCGATGACGATTACCTCGGCCTCAGCAAACAGCTTCAGAACTATCGCGGTATCGTCGCCAAGGGCGGCTGGCAGAAGATCCCCGACACCAGGAACATCAAGCCAGGAGCGCCCGCGAATCCAGCAGTCCTGGCTGCGGTGCGCAACAGGCTTGCGGCCGAGGGAATCGTACCGGCGAGCGGCGCAAACAAGGCGTCGATGACTCCATCGCCGCAAGGCGCGACCGCGTCATCTGGAAGCACCTATGACGCCGATCTCGCCGCCGCTGTCGCACTCTTTCAGACGCGACATGGAATAAACGTCGACAGCGCCTTGGGCAAAGAGACGATCGAATCCATGAACGTGCCGGCGGACTACAGGCTAGCCGAGATCGCAGCGAACATGGAGCGATTCCGTTGGCTGCCAAGAAGTTTCGGATCGCGGTACGTCTTCGTGAACGTGTCGGCGTTCAAGCTCCAGGCGTACGACACGGGACAGAAAGTTCTGGAGATGAAAGTAATCGTGGGGCAGGAATACAAGGACAAGGCGACGCCGGTGTTCGCCGACTCCATGGAAACGGTGGTCTTTCGGCCGTACTGGAACGTGACGCCAGACATTGCGGCCAAGGAGATCTTCCCCAAGGGTCCGGCGTATCTCGAGCGCGAGAACATGGAGACCTACCAGGAAAACGGGCAAACGCGCGTGCGTCAGCGTCCCGGTCCCAAGAACGCGCTCGGCTTCGTGAAATTCCTCTTCCCCAACGACTTCAACATCTACCTGCACGACACTCCCAACCACGAGCTGTTCAAGGAGGATGTGCGTGCGTTCAGTCACGGCTGCATACGAGTGGAAAAGCCGGCCGAGCTGGCGCAATGGGTACTGGGATGGCCTGCCGACAAAGTGCGCGAGGAGATGGACAATCCGCCCGATAACAAATCGGTGAAGGTGCCACGCAAGATTCCCGTGTACATCACCTACTTCACCACGTACATCGACAATGGTCAGTTGTACTTCGGGAATGACCTTTACAATCGGGACGACAAGCTCGTGCCCATCGTGATGGCGGGTGCAATGCCGAGCAAGGAAATAGTGGACGCGGTTCAGGCTCTACGTAGGATCACGACCCTATAGGTCCGGCCGACTTTTCGGCCTTATAACGCTTTGATGGCGGCAGAGTTGCGGTGGAAAGCCGCCCCGATGCCGATCATCTACACCATCGATCGCGAACAGCGCAGGATAAAAGCGTTCGCCACCGGAGTCATACGCGCCGATGACCTTCATAGTCTCGTGCGATCGATATTGGCGGATCCCGGATTCGTTCCCGGATTGCGCGCGCTTTACGACGCCAGCGCCGCGGAGCCTGATATCACGGTGCTTCAGCTCGCGGAGGTCGCGGGCGAAGTGCGTCAGCTGCTCAATCGCGGGCTCGGGCGAATTGCCATCGTAGCCCAGTCGCCGGCCACCTATAGAGTCGCCAAAACCTTTACGGTGCTCGCCAGGGCAATCGGGATTGATGTCGATGTTTTCACCGAGCTTGCCGCGGCCGAGGAGTGGCTGAAGGAAGAAGAAGACATCTCACGCTCGGACGAGATGATGTTGCCGCGTTAGTCGCTGATGCGGCTGCCGGTCTGCGCGTCGAAGACGTGCAGACCTTCCGCTCGAACGCGAACCGAGACTTTTTCCCCCGGCGTGATGCGCGGCTGAACCGGAGCCACCGCTACTGCAC
>Ga0193723_1000019_pt1 | contig 42930 bp, 40 predicted proteins | sample H2m2metaG_FD_143042 | JGI IMG/M metagenome (GOLD analysis project Ga0193723, IMG submission 143042) | Soil microbial communities from a riparian zone of the East river system, Colorado, United States - H2m2 | ecosystem: Environmental > Terrestrial > Soil > Riparian zone | place: USA: East River...
CCGCTGGCCCTGCGCGTCGCGATGAAGCCGATCTCGACGCTGATGTCCCCACTCAAGACGGTGGACCTGAAGACGGGCGGGCCCGCCCAGGCACAGTCCGAGCGCTCGGACGTGACGGCCGTGCCCGCGATGGGTGTGATTGCCGAGGCGATGATGGCGCTCGTGCTCACGCAGGCCCTGCTCGAGAAGTTCGGCGGGGACGCGCTGAGCGAGTTGAAGCGCAACGTCGATGGCTACCTGGCGCAGGTGCGCGCCCGCACGCCCCAGCGGGGCGGGGAGGCCGCGTCGTGAAACGGCACATCGTGTTGATCGGCTTGCCCGGCTCGGGCAAGACGACGGTCGGTCGCATCGTCGCGGAGCAGTTGCACGCGGGATTCGTGGACGTGGACTCGGTGTTGAACCGCAAGGAAGGAAAACCGATCGCCATGATCTTCGCCGAGAAGGGCGAGCCCGCCTTCCGCGAGATGGAACGCAAGGAAGTGGAAGCGGCGTTGGCGAACCCGCCCGCGGTGCTCGCGCCGGGGGGTGGCTGGGCCGCGCAGCCGGGCGCGCTCGAGGGCGCAAAGCCTGCAGCGTACATCATTTATCTCAAGACGCGACCCGAGACGGCCGCCGCTCGTGCGGCCCCCTCGGGAACCCGTCCGATGTTAATGGGTGATGACCCTGAGGCTCAGATGCGCGTCCTCATCAAGGAGCGCGAGCCGTTTTACGTGAAGGCGGATGCGAAGGTAGAAACGGACAAGAAAACCGCGGAGCAGGTCGCCGCGGAGGTCGTCCGGCTTGCGCAGACGAGTGCGGGATGGTAAAGATGCGTTCCCGCAGTTTGACGAAAGGTTGATCAGTGGCAGCTAAGAAGAGCAGTGTGACAGCGAAAAAACCCAAAGCGAAGAAGCCGAAAGAACCCGCGGCCAAGAAGCCGCGGGGTACTGGCGGCAACGCGCTCGTCATCGTCGAGTCGCCCACCAAGGCGAAGACGATCGGCAAGTACCTGGGGCGCGGCTACACGGTGAAGGCGACCGTGGGCCACGTCCGCGACCTGCCCAAGCGCGAGCTGGGCGTCGACGTCGAGAACGGCTTTACGCCGAAATACGTGACGATCAAGGAGAAGGCGAAGACACTCGCCGAGATCAAGAAGGCCGCGAAGGCGGCGGACCGCGTGCTGATCGCGACCGACCCTGACCGCGAAGGCGAAGCGATCGCCTGGCACGTCGCGTCCCAGCTGAACGGCAAGAATGGCAGCGTCCGCCGCGTCCTGTTCCACGAGATCACCAAGGACGCCGTGGCGCAGGCGCTCGCCAACCCGCTCGACATCGACCAGCGCAAGGTGGACGCGCAGCAGGCGCGCCGCATCCTCGACCGCCTCGTAGGCTACAAAGCGTCGCCCCTCCTCTGGAAGAGCATCAAGACGGGGCTTTCTGCCGGACGAGTCCAGACCGTCGCGCTCCGGCTGATCTGCGAGCGCGAGGACGAGATCCGCAAGTTCGTGCCGCAGGAGTACTGGACGATCGCCGCCGACCTCGAGAAGGACGGCCAGGCGTTCCAGGCGCGGCTGCACAAGCTGGACGGCCACAAGCCGGAGATCAAGGACGAGAGCACGGCCCAGGCGATCGTCGCCGACGTGGCGAAGCTGCCGTTCGTCGTCACCGCCGTCGAGCGCGGCGAGCGGCGCCGCAAGGCGCCCGCGCCCTTCACCACCAGCACGATGCAGCAGGAAGCCGCCAAGCAGCTGGGATTCTCGGCGGGGCGCACGATGCGTGCGGCCCAACGGCTGTATGAGGGTATCGAGATCGGCGAAGAGGGCCCCGTCGGCCTCATCACCTACATGCGGACCGACTCGGTGCGCGTCGCCGACAGCGCGATCGAACAGGCGCGGGAGTTCATCAACGCGCAGTACGACAAGCGTTATCTGCCGGCTGAGCCGAACGTCCACAAGAGTGGCAAGGGCAACTCCCGCGTGCAGGACGCCCACGAGGCGATCCGGCCCACGGAGGTCGGGCGGCGCCCTGAGGAGCTGAAGCAGTACCTCGAGTCCGACCTGTTCAAGCTGTACCAGCTGGTGTGGCGGCGCTTCGTCGCCTCGCAAATGACGCCGGCGGTGTACGAGGCCACCAAGGTGGACTTCGATCTGGAGGGCGGACGCTTCGTCTTCCGGGCCACCGGGTCGCGCGTGGTGTTCGACGGCTACCACGTGCTGTATCAAGAGGTGCACGAGCCCGAAGAGGCGAAGACGCTGGGCGATCTGGCGCCGATTCCGCCGCTCGCGTCGGGCGACCGCGTGACGGTCAAGCAGATTGTGCCGAGCCAGCACTTCACCGAGCCGCCGCCGCGCTTCAGCGAGGCGAGCCTCGTGAAGGAGCTGGAGCGCCTGGGGATCGGCCGGCCGTCGACCTACGCCGCCATCATCTCCACGCTGCGTACGCGCTGGTACGCCACCGCCAAGGACCGGCGCTTCCAGCCCACGCCGCAGGGCGAGATGGTGTGGAAGGTGATGAAGCGCTGCCTCCCCGAGGTATTCAACGTCGGGTTCACCGCGCAGATGGAGACGGAGCTCGACAAGGTAGAGGAAGGGGACCTCGGGTGGCAGCAGGTGTTGGGGGACTTCTGGGGACCCTTCGCCGGGGCGCTCGCGGCCATCGACATGCCGCAGATCATCAACGACGTGCACGATCTCTCCAAGCTGCACGAGGAGAAGTGCCCCAAGTGCGGTAGTCCGCTCGAGGTGCGCAGCGGTCGGTTCGGGCCGTTCATCGCGTGCTCCAAGTACAAGGACACGTGCGATTTCTCGAAGTCGGTGCGCAAGGACAAGGTGCCCGACCGGCCCAGCGACGAGATCTGCAAGGAGTGCGGCGCGCCGATGGTGATCAAGACGGGGCGCTTCGGCGAGTTCCTCGCCTGCACGCGCTACCCCGAGTGCAAGCACACCCGTCCCGTCCCGCTCGGCATCAAGTGCCCCAAGTGCGGCATCGGCGACCTGGCGGAGCGGCGCACCAAGAAGGGCCGGAACTTCTTCGGTTGCCTGCGCTACCCGGATTGCGATTATTCCACCTGGAACCGGCCGGTGGCCGTGCCCTGTCCCAGCTGCGGCTTCGTGGGGATGGAGCAGAAACAGTCGAAGACGACGGGGGCGACGCGCAAGTGCCTCAAGTGCGGACACGAAATCGCCGTGGAGGAAGGCGCGCCGGAGCCGGTGGCGAGCTGACCGCCGTCGTCGTGGTCGGGGGGGGGCTCGCGGGAAGCGAAGCCGCCTGGGCCCTGGCCGAGCGCGGCGTGCGCGTCACGCTGCGCGAGATGCGGCCGATCCGGATGACCCCGGCTCATCAGACCGGGGGCCTAGCCGAGCTGGTCTGCAGCAACACCTTCAAATCGGTCGAGCCCACTAACGCGCACGGTCTCCTCAAGGCCGAGATGCGCCGCCTCGGCAGCATCGTGCTCCAGGCCGCCGACGAGGCGCGCGTGCCGGGCGGGACCGCTCTGGCGGTCGACCGCGTCGTGTTCGCGGCCGGAGTCCAGCGCCGCGTGCTGGCGCATCCTAACATCACGGTCGTGCGCGGCGAGGTGACCGAGCTGCCGTCGCCTGGAATCGTCGCGACAGGTCCTCTGACATCGGACGCGCTGGCCGAAGCCATCGCCGCCCGCCTCGGCGTCCAGTCGCTCGCCTTCTATGACGCCATCGCGCCGATCGTGGCCGCGGAGTCGCTGGACGAGACGCGTCTGTTCCGCGCGTCGCGCTACGGCAAGGGCGACGGTGACGACTACTGGAACGCGCCGCTCACGCGGGAGCAGTACGAAACATTCGTGGCAGCGCTCGTCGCGGGCGAGCAATACGTTCCCGGCCACGACTTCGATAAGGCGGCGTACTTCGAGGGGTGCCTGCCGATCGAGGAAATGGCGGAGCGGGGCCCTGAGACGCTGCGGTTCGGACCGATGAAACCGATGGGGCTCGTGGATCCCCGGCCCGGCGCTCCGCGTCAGTCCCACGCCGTGGTGCAATTGCGACAAGAGGACCGCGCAGGGCAGATGTGGAACCTCGTCGGGTTTCAGACTCGACTGAAGATTCCCGATCAGCAGCGGATCTTCCGGACGATTCCCGGGCTCGAGCAGGCGGAGTTCCTGCGGTTCGGGAGCATTCATCGGAACTCTTACCTCAACGCGCCGCAGGCGCTGACGCCGCACCTCTCGGCAAAAGACGATGCGCGGCTCCTGTTTGCCGGGCAGCTCACCGGGGTCGAGGGCTACACCGAGTCGGCGGCGACGGGGCTGCTCGCGGGGATCAACCTGGCGCGGCTCCTCGCGGGTGAGGAGCCGGTGCTCCCCCCGCCGACGACGATGTTGGGCGCGCTGTACCGCTATCTGCGGGAGGCCGACCCGGCGCACTTCCAGCCGATGAACGCCAACTTCGGCCTCGTCGAGCCGCTCGGGACTCCGGTCAAGGACAAGATGCAGAAAAAGGAAGCGCTCGTGGAACGGGCGCTACGGGACTTCGAGGAGTTTGTGGACCAGCTCGGGGTGCCGGCGTGATCGACGCCTTCGTCTCCTTCCTCTCCAAGGAACGCAACGACTCGCCCCACACCGTGAAAGCGTACGCCCACGACGTGGGCGAGTTCGCGGCGTTCTGCGAGGGCTATTACGGCGGGCCGTGGACCTGGGCCGGCGTGGATCGCCTGGCGGTGCGCGGATTCCTGGGCGCGCTGCAGCAGCGCGGGCTCGCCAAACGATCGATCGCCCGCGCCCTGTCGGCGCTGCGGACGTTCTACCGGTTCTTGAACACAACGCAGGGCATCGAAGTGAACCCCGCCCGCGCGACCCGTACGCCCAAGCTCGACCGGACCCTCCCGATTCATTTGGAGCGGGCGGAAATCGAGATGCTGTTCGTCGAGGCGGAAGCCCGGGCGGAAGCGGGCGGCTTCCGCGAAGCGCGCGACCTCGCGATGCTCGAGCTGTTCTACTCGAGCGGCATGCGGCTTTCGGAGCTGGTGGGCCTGAACGATCAGGATCTGGACCTCGTTTCGGATCAGGCCAAGCTGCGCGGCAAAGGGAAAAAAGAGCGGATCGTGCCCGTCGGTGCGCACGCCACCGGAGCGCTGCGCCGCTACTTCCGGCGCCGCGATGCCCTGCTGGCTGCGCTCGGCGCGGCGGTACGGCCGGTGTTCGTGAATCAGCGCGGGAAACGAATCACGGGGCGCGGCGTTCAGTTAGCCATGAAAGCGCTGTTTGGAACGCTGGCCCGCGGTCGGAACCTGCACGTCCACGCCCTGCGCCATTCGTTCGCCACACACCTGCTGGACGCGGGCGCCGATCTGCGGGCGGTGCAGGAGCTGCTGGGCCACGCGTCGCTGGGTACCACGCAGGTGTATACTCATACCTCGGTAGAGCGGCTCAAGAAGGTCTATCACCAGGCTCATCCAAGAGCGTAAATGAATCCACGCATGCGCAGCACGACAATTCTCTGCGTCAGAAAAGACGGCAAGGTAGCCATGGGGGGCGACGGCCAGGTCACGGTCGGTGAGACCGTGATGAAGGCCAACGCCAACAAGGTCCGGGCGCTGAAGGGCGGCAAGATGCTGGCGGGCTTCGCCGGCGCCGCGGCCGACGGCATCACCCTCATGGAGAAACTCGAGGAGAAGCTCGAGCGTTATCCCGGTAATCTTGCGCGGGCGGCGGTGGAGCTGGCCAAGGACTGGCGCTCCGACCGCGTGCTGCGACGGCTCGAGGCGCTGCTCGTCGTGGCCGACGCGACGCACGGCTACGTTATCTCGGGGTCGGGCGAGCTGATCGAGCCCGACGACGGCATTCTGGCGATTGGCTCGGGCGGTCCCTACGCGCTCGCCTCGGCGCGGGCGCTGCTGGGCGCGACCAGCCTTGCGGCCCAAGAGGTCGTGCAGCGCTCCCTCGAGATCGCCGCCGACATCTGCATCTACACGAACACACACATCACGGTGCTCGAGCTGTAACGATGACTGAACCGAAACGCACACCTCCAACTCCAGACACGCCGGCGGTCACCCCCCCCCCGGCCGACGCGCTGCCGTGGCTCGAAGAGCTGCCGCCGCGCAAGATCGTGGCGGAGCTGGACCGCTATATCGTGGGACAGGAAGCCGCGAAGAAGGCCGTCGCCATCGCGGTCCGGAACCGCTGGCGCCGCGGCCAGGCGCCCGAGGAGATCCGGGACGAGATCCTGCCCAACAACATCATCATGATCGGCCCCACCGGCGTGGGGAAGACGGAGATCGCGCGGCGCCTGGCGCGGCTCGCGGGCGCGCCGTTCGTCAAGGTCGAGGCTTCGAAGTTCACCGAGGTGGGGTACGTCGGGCGGGACGTGGAGTCGATGATCCGCGAGCTGGTGGACGTCTCGATCAACATGGTGCGCACGGAGCGGGAGGAGGACGTGTACCCGCAGGCGGAGCTGCGCGCCGAGGAGCGCTTGCTGGACCTGCTCCTGCCCCCCGCGCCGGCTCCCCCCGCTCCCAGCTCCTCGCTCCCTGCCGGAGCCGGGAGCGGGGAGCAGGGAGCCGGAGGACGTCCCCTGTTCGTCGTGTCGTCCAAGGGCGACGTCACGCCCAAGGTCGCCGAGGCCGACGCCGAGGGGACGGAGCGCCGCCGCCGCACGCGCGAGAAACTGCGCAAGCAGCTGAAGGACGGGGAGCTGGAGGAGCGCGAGGTCGAGGTCGAGGTGCAGCAGCAGGGCTTCCCGATGCTGGAGATGATGCAGCCGCCCCAGGGCATGGAGGGGACCGACGTCAACTTCACCGAAATGCTGCAGGACTTGATCCCCAAGAAAAAGAAGCGGCGCACGGTGCACCTGCACGAAGCGCGGCGCATTCTGATCGACGAGGAGCTGAAGAAGCTGGTCGACATGGACGACGTGATCAACGAGGCGCTGGACCGGGTCGAGAACCACGGCATCATCTTCATCGACGAGATCGACAAGATCGCCGGCGAGCGGGGCACTGTCGGTCCCGACGTGTCGCGCGAAGGCGTGCAGCGCGACCTGCTGCCGATCGTCGAGGGCTCGACGGTGCAGACCCGCTACGGCTTCGTGCGGACCGACCACGTGCTGTTCATTGCGGCCGGCGCGTTCCACGTGTCGAAGCCCTCGGATCTGATCCCGGAATTACAGGGTCGCTTCCCCATCCGCGTCGAGCTGTCGCCGCTCACCGAGGAGGACTTCGTTCGTATCATGACGGAGCCCGAGAACGCGCTCACCAAGCAGTACGCGGCGTTGTGCGCCGCCGAAGGCGCGACGCTCGAGTTCACCGCGGACGGTGTGAAGGAAGTCGCGCGCATCGCGGCCAAAGTGAACGAGCGGATGGAGAACATCGGCGCCCGCCGGCTGCACACGGTGCTCACCACGCTGCTGGAGGAGGTGCTGTTCGAGCTGCCCGACTATCCCATCAAGAAGATCGTCTTCAACGCCGAGGCCGTGCGCGAGCGGTTGTCGAAGATCGTGGACGACGAAGACTTGCGGCGGTACATCCTCTAGGTAGAATTAGCAGTCGCAGTCTGTCATTTTGACCGCCCCCTAGGAAGCCATGGCCAAGCGCGATTTCCTCGCGATCACCGACTTCACACGGGACGAGATCCAGCGCCTGTTCGACCTGGCCAAGAGGATGAAGGCCCGGGCCTACCGGGACACCCCCCTCTCCGGAAAGACGCTGGCGATGATCTTCGCCAAGTCGTCGACCCGTACCCGGGTCTCCTTCGAGGTGGGGGCCTATCAGCTGGGCGGCCAGGCGCTGTTCCTCTCGAGCCGCGACATCCAGATCGGGCGCGGCGAGCCGATCCCCGATACCGCCCGCGTCCTGTCGCGCTACGTAGACGGGATCATGATCCGCACCTTCGACCACGGCGAGGTGGAGGAGCTGGCGCGCCACGCCACGATCCCCGTGATCAACGGCCTCACCGACTTAACCCACCCGTGCCAGGTCCTGGCGGATGTCTTCACCATCCGAGAGCACCTTGGCGGGTGGGATGGCAAGCGAATCGCGTGGGTGGGGGATGGCAACAACATGGCGAACAGCTGGCTCGAGGCGGCCGAGGTGCTCGGGTTCGAGCTGCGCCTCGCCTGTCCCGAAGGGTTCGAGCCGAACCGCGCCAAGTTCGAAGCTGCCCAGAAGCGCGCCAAAGTAACGGTCACGGAAGTCCCGGAAGAAGCGGTCGAGGGCGCGCACGTCGTGAACACCGACGTCTGGGCCTCGATGGGGCAGGAGGGAGAAGCCGACGCTCGGCGCAACGCCTTCAAGGGCTACACGGTGGACGCGGACCTGATGAAGATTGCGGACCCCAAAGCCATCTTCATGCACTGCCTCCCCGCGCACCGCGGCGAGGAGGTCACCGCTGACGTTATTGACGGACCGCAATCCCGGGTTTGGGACGAGGCCGAGAACCGGTTACACGTTCAAAAGGCACTGCTCGCAACTCTCATGGGATAGGTTCATGACCTTGAAACGCACCCCGCTGTACCAGATGCACGTCGAGCTTGGCGCCAAGATGGTCGAGTACGCCGGGTTCGAGATGCCGGTCACCTACCCGGCCGGCATCACCGCCGAGCACAAGGCCGTGCGCGAAGGCGTGGGCGTGTTCGACGTATCACACATGGGCGAGTTCGAGATCACCGGACCGGACCGCAACGCCTTCGTGCAGCGCGTCACCTGCAACGACGTCGGCGCCCTGGCGCCGGGACAGGCGCAGTACTCCGCGATCCTCACAGGCGAGGGGACGTTCGTGGACGACTGCCTCGTCTATCGCTTCGAGGACAAGCTGATGCTGGTCGTCAACGCCGCCAACCTGACGAAGGACTGGGACACCATCGTGGACCAGAAGGGCGGGGTCAACGTCCGGCTGCGCGACATCTCCGACGAGACAGCCCTGATCGCCGTGCAGGGGCCCAACGCCGAAACGCTCCTGGCGGAACTCACGACCGTCGGCGTGGCGATGATCCCCTACTACCACTTCACGCAGGGCAAGGTCGCGGGCGTGCAGTGCTTCCTCTCGCGCACCGGCTACACCGGCGAGGACGGATTCGAGCTGTACGTTCGGGCCGACGACGCGGAGACGTTGTGGCATTCCCTCGTGGGTGCCGGGCGAGGGGAACCGTGCGGGCTCGGCGCCCGCGACACGCTGCGCCTCGAGGCGGGGCTGCCGCTCTACGGCAACGACATCGACGATACCGTCACGCCCTACGAAGCGGGCCTGAGCTTCATCGTGAAGCTCGACAAGGGCGCGCCGTTCACGGGGCTCGACGCGCTCAAGCGCCAGAAGCTCGAAGGCATCAAGCGGCGGCTCGTCGGGTTCAAGGTGCTGGAGCCGAAGGCTGTGGCGCGCCACGGCTTCCCGGTGTTCCTGGACGGGGGGGGCCGCCAGGTGGACGTGGTGCGCAGCGGTACCGTGACGCCGACCGCCAACGCCGCGATCGGCACGACCTACCTGCCGATCGACCAGGCGAAGCCGGGAACGAAGTTCGAGATCGACGTGCGGGGGAAGCGAGTGGCCGCGGAGGCCGTGCGGATGCCGTTCGTGCCGAATCGCACCAAGAAATAGCGTGCGCATCGGCATCCTGACGATCTCGGACCTCGGCGCCGTCGGGCAGCGCGCCGACACCTCCGGCGACGCGATCATGGATTGGGCCGGAGCGCGCGGCTACGAGGTCGTCGTGCGCAGCGCCGTCGCCGACGAGACCGACCGCATCGCGGGTAAGCTCGCCCGCTGGGCCGACTCGGGCGAGGTGGACGTGGTGCTCACGACCGGCGGCACGGGCCTGACGCAGCGCGACGTCACCCCCGAGGCGACGGTGGCGATCCTGGAGCGCGAAGCCCCCGGTATCGCGGAAGCTCTTCGCGCAGGCGCCGCGGGGCGCTTCCCCCGGGCGTGGCTCTCCCGCGGCAGGGCAGGGACGAGGGGTAAGACGCTGATCGTGAACCTCCCGGGCTCGACCGGTGGAGTGACGGACGGATTGGCGGTGTTGGAGGAGTTCCTGGACCACGCGGTGGATCTAGTGACCGGAACGAATACGAAGCATGCCTGACCGCATCCTCGTCACCACCGACGATCTGGAGCACGCCGTCCGCATCAACGCGCAGCTCGAGGGGGCGGGCTTCGATACCGCGATGGTCTCCTCGTTCGACGATGTGCGCCAGGCCGTGCGCGGCCGCGCGCTCCCCCCTGACTGCATCATCTTGACCGGTGGGCTGCACGAGACGCCGGCGCAACAGCTCCTCGCCTCGGCGCGCGACCACGCCATCTCGACGCTCGGCCTGGTCGAGTCCACCGAGCAGGATCCCAAAGAACTGGCGCGCGAGTTAGGCCTCACCGCCTGGCTCGTGAAGCCCGCCGACCCACAGGAGGTCGTGAACACCACGCGCCGCCTGATCGAGCGGCGCAAGCTGCAGCAGCGCACCGGCATCCTCGGCGAGTCCGCCCCGATACAAGAGGTGCTCGTAAAGATCGAGCAGATGGCCCCGGTCACCTCGACCGTGCTGATCGAGGGCGAGTCGGGTACCGGCAAGGAGCTCGTTGCCAAGGGGATCCACGACCTCTCACCGCGCCGCGCCAAGCCGTTCATCGCGGTGAACTGCGCCGCTCTTCCCGAGACGCTGCTCGAGAGCGAGCTGTTCGGGCACGAGAAGGGGTCGTTCACGGGAGCCGCCGAGCGGCGGCTGGGGCGGTTCGAGCTGGCCGACGGCGGCACGATCTTCCTCGACGAGGTGGGCGAGTGCCCCCCCCCGACGCAGGTGAAGCTGCTGCGCGTGCTGGAGGATCGTACCTTCTTCCGCGTCGGCGGCATCCAGCCGATCAAGGTGGACGTACGCGTCTTCGCCGCGACCAACCGCTCGCTCAAGGACGCGGTGGCGTTGGGTCAGTTCCGCGACGACCTGTTCTATCGTCTCAACGTGCTGGCGATCTACTTGCCGCCGCTGCGCGAGCGGCGCAGCGACATCCCGCTGCTGGTGCGGCGCTTCATCGCCGAGTTCGCGGCGCAGCACGAGAGACAGTTCAAGGGCATCACCCCCGAGGCGCTCGAGATCCTGGTCGAGGCCGACTGGCCCGGGAACGTGCGCCAGCTGCGCAACCTGATCGAGTCGATGGTCGTGCTCGCGCCCGAAGGGGAGATCCGCGCCGCCGACATCCCCCGCGACATCCGGGAGCGCGGCGGCGCCAGGGCGCTGCCGGTGCGCGTCTCGACCGCGTCGCGCGACGTGGCAGGGCAGGAGGTCGAGTTCATTTTGCGCAGCCTGGTCGAGCTGAAGCTCCAGATCGAGGAGCTGCGGCGCCGCATCGAGGAGCGGCCGGCGCAGCGCGTCGAGATGATCGAAGTCGCACCATCCGACCCTCTAGACGCCGAGCCGGTGCCGGAAGGGCCCGTCATCTACCGGTCCGGCATGACGATGGCCGACGTGGAGCGCGCCGCCATCGAGGCGACGTTGAAGGACACGCGCGGCAACCGGCGCAAGGCGGCCGAGGTCCTCGGCATCGGCGAGCGGACCCTGTATCGCAAGCTGAAGGAATACCAGCTCGCTTGACGCTGGGTGACCCGGGTCGCATGTTAGCGGGGCCCTTCCCAGAGCCCCTCGCGACCGGCCGGTACGTTCGTGGACTTTAGAATCGATCCGGACAAATGCGTCGCGTGTCACGCCTGCGTACGGGTGTGCCCGGCTGACGCCGTCGCTGTAGAGGATCAGCGCGTCTGGATCGTGGACGAAGCGTGCACGCGCTGCGGGCTCTGCCTCCCCGCCTGTCCCCACGACGCCATCATCGCGAGCGGCGATCACGCCCGCGCCCTGGAGCTGGCCATGGGCGGCGAGGCCGTGCTGATCCTGAGCGTCGAGTCCGCGGCGCACTTCTACCCGGCCACACCGGAGCAGGTCGTAAACGCCTGTTACGCCGCTGGTTACAAGATCGTGCACCGCGGCGTGCTGGGCGACGAGCTGGTCGCCCGACAGTACCGCGAGCTGTTGGCGGACGAGGGCTGGGGCACGATCATCCGCAGCACCTGCCCCGTCGTGGTCGAGACGGTGCGGGCGCAGTACCCCGAGCTGATTCCCTACCTCGCGCCGGTGGCGACGCCGATCGCCGCCGAAGCGCGCTACCTCAAGGCCCTGTATGGCGCCGGGACCCCGGTCGTGTATGCGGGGGTGTGCATCACCGAGGGCGGGCCCGACGTGGACGCGGCCATCACGCTCGCCGAGCTGGAGGACATTCTCAGGACGCGCGGCGTGCGCATCGAGGACCAGCCGGTCTTTTTCAGCCGCATTCCCGAGGAGCGGCGGCGCTTCTGGAGCACGGCGGGGGGCCTGCCGCTCGACCTCCTGAAGGAAGAGCGGCAGTCGAGCCGCCGTTTCCGCAAGGTCCGCGGCCTGGGCCAGCTGGAGGCGATCGCCCGCGCGGTCGGCACCGACCGGATCGATCTGGGGTTCGTGGACATCCTCCCCTGCGAGGGGTGTCTCGACCACCCGTTGCTAGGGCCCCGCGAGGAGCTGTTCCGGCGGCGCGAGATCGTAGGCGCGACCGAGCCGCCGCGGGCGCAGCGCTCGGTGCTGGCCGATGGGGTCGCCATCTCGGTGGGCGCCGTCTTCCGCGTGGAGGGGAACGGCCACGAGCCGGCGGTCGATGCGGTGGACGACGTCCTCGAGGAGATCGGTCTGGCGCCGAACGGGCGGCCGTGGGATTGCGGGGCATGCGGGTACGGGACGTGTCGAGAGTTTGCGGTGGCGGCGGCGCAGGGGCGGACGACGCTCAAGTCGTGCCCGCCCTACCTCGAGCGTCAGGCGTCGCTGGCGCATCAGGCGGCGGCGGTCGACGCGCTGACGGGATTGGCGTCGTTTCGGGTGTTGCGCGATCGATTGTCGACCGAGGTGGCGCGCGCGCACCGCACCGGCGAGCGATTTGCGGTACTTTTCATGGATCTCGACAACTTCAAGCAGGTGAACGACAAATTTGGACATGAAGCCGGTAACGCCGTCCTAAAGAGCGCGGCCCAGGAGTGCGGCGCGCACATCCGGACCACCGACGTGGCGGGCCGCTATGGCGGCGACGAGTTTGTGATCGTGCTGGTGGGCACGGGGCAGGAGGGGGCTCGCGGGGTGGGGGAGAAGGTGCGGGCCGCGGTGCAGGCGATCGGCGAACGGCTCGGCTATCCGGAGGGGCTCGTGACGGCTAGCATCGGGGTGGCCGAACACCGGCCCGACAGGGAAAACGAAGATGTGCTGGTCGCTGCGGACCGCGCGCTATATCGCGCCAAGGCCGCCGGCCGCAACCAGGTCGCGACGGGGGAGTGACGACGTGACGCCTGCCAATCCGGAAGAGGAGCCGGTGCCTTTGACGCCTGTGCAGAACCCCGATCCATGGGGGATCAAGCGGGTCGAGAACTTGATCACCGCGCTGACCGGCGTGCTGTCGGCGCGCGTGGTGGTGACGCCGCTGGGCGAGGTGAGCGAGGTGCACGTGCTCACGCGCAGCGACATCCAGCCGAAGCAGGTGGTGCGCAACATCGAGTCGGCGCTGATGGCGCAGCTGGGGTTCAAGGTCGACCATCGCAAGATCAGCGTGGCGCAGACCGCCGATGTGCGGCCGATCGAAGCGTTGCACAACGAAGCGATCACCGAACGCGCCAAGCGGCGCGTGGTGGTGTTCCGCGGGATGGAAGTGCGGCCGGCGGACCGGCCGCAGCGCGTGCTGGTGCGCGTGAAGCTCGCCTTCGGCGAGCGCGAGGCGTCGGCCGAGGAGCTGGGGACCGACACGCTGCGCAACCGGGTGGAGGCGGCTGCGCGCGCCGCGGCGTCGTGCCTCGACGAGCTGATTCCCGACAACTCGATCGCGCTCGAGGGGGCGTCGATGCTGGACGCGTTCGACCGCAAGTTCGTACTCGTGGCGGTGCACGGGCTCGGCGGGCGTGAGGCTCAGCTATTGGTGGGGACGTGCGAAATTCGCGAATCGGCCGAGCGGAGCGCGGTACTCGCTGTGTTGGACGCTACGAATCGGTGGGTGGATGCGAGACGCTAGGTTTCGTACTGCTTTGTAAAACATTGTAGCGTAGCGATTTAGCAGCAGCCTTCCAAGCATGGCCTCTGTCCTGTTGCGCCCACCCGACAGGGGGACTAGCGCATTATCGATTTTGATGGTATTTCGTGTTCCGATGAGTCCGACCAAGTCTAAGCGTTATTGGGGCACTCAACGTGTTGCGCGCGTTCTACAGGTCACGCCCGCGACCGTTGCGAGTTGGATCGACCAGGGCCACCTGAAGGGGCACAAGACGCCCACGGGCCGGCGCCGGGTCGCGTCGGCGGATCTCGCCGAATTTCTGAGCGCGCACGGCATGGCGGTGCCGGCGGAGCTGGTGCCGGCGCGCGAGCGCGACGTGGTAGTGGTCGTCGAGGACGATCCGAGTTATCTCCGGGCGTTGGTGCACTGGTTGGCGCGGGAGGCGCCGGAGATCGAGGTGGTCGAGGCGAAGACGGGGATGGACGGTCTGCTCGAAATTGGCCGCACCCATCCCGATCTGGTCGTACTCGACTACACGTTGCCGGACTTCAACGCGGTGCAGGTGGTGGAGCGGCTGCTCGATCCGTCGCGACGGCTCACCGCCGAGGTGATGGTGGTGACGGGCGGGATGCCGATGGAGGGGGAGGCGGCGCTGCGGCGGGTGGGTGTGCGGACGATCGTGAACAAGGTGGACGGGATGCCGGCGGTGGTCGCAGGGATCCGGCGGGCCTTGCAGGAGCGGCAGGCGGCGTAATTCGAGAACGTGCTCGCGGGCTTCCGCCCGCGGGTTGAGCCATAGAGAACTTTTTCGACAATGGGGGCCCCGGTCACCGCTAGCTAGAGCGGAGTGAAGCGAACAGTGGACGAGCGGAGCGTCGGGTACGCCTTAGCGTGGCGTGCCACTCCAACTACGGCAGCATGACTCGTAGTGACCTAAGGGGGTGACGCTCAATGTTGAATCTGCTCGCGTTGCTGTTCACGGCGATCGCGAAGTTGTTTTTCGCCGATGGGTTGGTCCATTTCTAGCCGTGACGTGGGGTCCCTCCATTTTTTGAACCGACTCATCGGGTAAGGACGCGCTGAATGGGTGAGAGCAGGCCTCCACAGCTTGGTCGCTGGAGCTTCCGTTTCCTCCTGGTGGGGGTCTCGGCAGCTACCCTAGGCCTGCTCCTGCTGGGTCCGTGGTACGTACCCTCGGGTGCTGACACGGTGTACTGGAACGCGCTCGTGGCATTCCTGCTGCTGGGCATTGCCTGCGATTCCTCGTTCCTGCCGCTGTCCCGGATCGCTTTTGCTCGAGTTGGAACGTCGGTGGCGTTCATCCCATTCATATCTTCCGTTCTATTGTTCGCACATCCGTGGCCGATGGTGATCGCAGGAGCCACGGGCATGGTGGCTGACGCGATCGTACGTCGCAAACCCTTCCTTCGCGTCTGGTTCAACACCGCGCAGTACATGTTGGCAGTGGGCCTTAGTGCAGTGGTGTACCAAGCGCTCGGTGGGCACGTCGGATTCGACGAGTTCAGATTCTCCTTCGTTCCCTTCGCTGCCCTTGTTCTTGTGTTTTTTGCAGTGAACCAGGGCAGCGTCGCGCTCGCAGTCTCAGTAACTTCTGACGTCTCCCTGCGCGAAACGTGGACTCGGATCGCCGGTGGATCCTTGGTCTATGATCTCGTCGCAAGTTCGCTATCGATTCTCCTATGCTTCCTCTTCATCAAGCTCTCGATCTTTGGACTTGCAGTTCTGGTGCTGCCGCTGTTCTTCGTTCGTCACATGTACCAGATGAACCTTCAGGTCGAACGAGTGAACCGAGAGCTGCTCGAGTTGATGGTAAAGGCCATCGAAGCCCGGGATCCCTACACCTCGGGTCACTCTGTACGGGTCGCGGAGTACGCCCGCTCGGTGGCTCGAGAGTTGGGGTTGCCGCCCAAGCATGTTGACGACATCGCCACTGCGGCTTTGTTGCACGACGTCGGAAAGATCTATGAGGAATTCGCACCATTACTTCGCAAGGAAGGTCGTCTATCGCCCGAGGAGCGGATGCTCATGCAAGGGCACCCGGTCCGAAGCGCTGACCTAGTGGGGACGATCGCCGAGTTTCGTGGGAGGGTTCAAGCAGACATCAGGAATCATCACGAGAATTTCGACGGGACAGGGTACCCGGATGGCCTCGCCTCCGACTCGATCCCGATCGGGGCTCGCATTATCATGATCGCGGATACCATTGATGCGATGACTACTGATCGACCCTACAGGAAGGCGCTGACCCTCCAGCGAGCGTTCGAGGAGCTCAACAAGCACGCGGGTCGTCAGTTCGATCCAAAGCTGGTCCTGCTCGTTTGCAAGTCCCCAGGCATTCGGCGTCTCCTTGGGCCTCAATTGGCGACCGACGGGACCATGCCACCGAGCATGCAAGCGTCGTCTAGGGCCCTCCGAGCGGGAGTGCGCGCCGGATCATAGCAGTTCACTTCAAGAATCCTTGCGCGATCCACAGAGCCCGTTTTCCTTCAAGATCATACTCGGCTAGTAGCTTGAGCCCCTCCTCGGTTTCCTTGCTGTAATGCCCGCGCATCTTCGCTTCTAACCACGCTTTTGCGGGCAGGACATTCATGTAGTAGAGAGGGTGCTTACCGCGGAATCGCTCCACCGCTGCCTGGACTACTTCCCACCCTGCGTCCAACCCCTCTCTGTGTACGGCACGAAACGCCCGCAATCGTTCGAAGACACCGACGTCGTAAAGGATGAGATCCTGACCTTGCACTCGGCGCTCCGCGTCCTCAATGAGATTCAGAGCGAGCTCAGTGTTTCCGAGGATTAGTGCAAAGCCGGCACTCTCTAGGCAAAACTCCATTCGGTTCAGCATAGAGGGATTTCCGAAGAGCGACCCGCGGGCCGCATTCATCCATTCTTGTGCCTCATCGACTCTGCCGAGGAGTGCGCAGGTCTCCATCAATGCGACGTAAACGAGTGTGCGTAGTGGTTGGTTAACCTCCGTCCTCGCGTACGCTAGCGCTCTATGTCCATACGCTAGAGCACCCTCGAAGCGACCCGCGCTGCATTCGAGCATCGAGAGGTTGCCACAAATGATGGAGGCTCTTGAGTCGTTGCCAATGCGGAGGCTCAGGTTCAGGGCACCTTCGAACGCCTTCCTCGCCTCACGCGTTCGGCCGACCATTCTTAGGCATACTGCATGGCCATTTAGGAGGAACGCTCGCTCGACAAGGTCGGGCGAACCTTCATGCAGACGCAGCGCCGTTTCGGAGTCTTCAACCGCATCAAACGGCTCGCAGCTGAAGTGTCGACAGTAGGACCTTGCCAAGAACATCATTGCGTTCGTCTGTACGTCGGGTTGCTGCAGAGCACGGTCAATGCGCTGGGCGGCCTCCGTTACCCTTGTTGCGTCTCCGTTAACGACGCCGGACCGGGCGTACTCGAACACGGATTGAGCAATGAGGTCGGGAGCACCGACCTCTATTGCGGCGTCGAGGGCCTCTGCGGCAAAGTCGCTGTACCTAGAACCGTCTTCGCGACGGAGGTACTCCGCTGCGGCGCGGAGATAGAGGACTTCGGCACGATCTCGTAGTGGCAGGTCGGTGTTCTCGAGAACGTTCGCCAGGATAGGCAAGGCGGCTTCACCCTTCGACTGACTCACTAGGGCCTTTGCCAGTAGGCGCTGAATTCGGGCGTCCGTAGGTGCGCTCCCGTGCTCAGCCGTCAACCATGTCAGCACCCGCTCCGCTTCGACTGGCGCCCCTCCTTGGAGCGCGCCTTCTGCGCCCGTGACTGCGTGGGGTTCGGCCGCGCGCGCATCCCCTCCCCTCAAGTAGTGCCACGCGACCTCGAGACTCACCGCCTTGTCTTCCCGTGGCATCCTTGCCGCCAACAATTCCGCGACCCTGCGATGCAGGTGCTGTCGCGGCGGCCCCGCCACCGCGTAGTACGCCTGCGCCCGAATCAACTCGTTGCGGAACTCGAGGTCGCCCCGCACCTCGCGAAGCAGCCCCTCATCCTTAAGGCGCGAGAGGGCCTCCGCAGCCTGACCGGGCGCCAGCTCGACGGCCCTGTACAAAGCCAGGTCCGTCACGCGCCGGCCGAGCACCGCCGCCAGGTCCAGGGCTGCCCGAGTCACAGGATCCAGACGGCGGCTCTGGCGATCGAACACGGCGCCGATCGCGCGGGGGACTCCGAGGCTGGGAACGGGCTGCGTGTTCAGCGCCTCGACATCCCGAAGTAGGGAGGCAGGTCCGTGAGCGGCCCACTCACGCGTGAGCAGCTCGAGCGCCAATGGGTTGCCGCCGCTCACCCGGAGGATCCGATCCGTGGGCGGGTCGGCCTGCTCGGCCGCTGCCGCCAGGTCCCGTACAAGACGCTCCGCCGCCTGTGCGGGGAGGACGTCCAGCTCGAGAGTACGCAACCCTTCAATCGAGGTGTCGGCGGTCAGCGCTGCGGGGGCGCCCGACAACCGCAACTCGCTGTTGCGGCCGGTGAGTATGAAGAGCACGCGAGCATCGGTGAGCTTCCGCGCTACAACGTGGAGGATCGCCGTGCTGGCGTTGTCCGCGGCGTGAATATCGTCTACCACGAGGACAATGGGGCTGTCTTCGGCCGCGGCGGTGACGGTCTTGAGAAACGCGTCGGCGAGCCGGAGCGGGGTGATCTCGGGCGACCAATCGATGGGCTTTGGGACGCCCGGGAAGACCCGCGCGATTTCCGCTGTGATCCGGGTGAGCTCGCTCAGTGCCTCCGGGTCCGCTCCACCGATGGCGCGTTGCGAGGCGAGCTGCTTCACGAGCTCGCCCAGCACCGCGAAAGGTAACTCGCGTTCGGCGTCGTAGGCCTGCGTCCGGGCCACCACCGCTCCGTCCATCTGGCAGCTGGATACGAAGGCGTTGGTCAGCGTCGTCTTGCCGACTCCGGGGTCGCTCGTGACGACGACGAAACGCGGCGTCTTGCGGCGCGCTGCGATCCAGGCGTCGTAAAGCACGCTGAATTCCCGCTCACGTCCAATCAGTGTCTCCGGTTCGAACCGCCGCGCGAGCACCGCGGTGCCGGGTGCCGATGCTCCGGTGATTGCAGGGCGTGGCGACGAGCGGCGCCCATCACGCAACAGGTCCGCCATGCGAACCAAGTCGGCCCCCGGCTTGGCGCCGAGATCGGCGGAGAGCTGAGCCTCGTAGCGGGCGAACGCCTTCAGCGCATTGCTGCGGTCACCCGCCCATGCGCGAGCCTCCATGACCCCGCGGATCGCCTCCTCGGCGAGCGGGTCGAGCTCCTGCAGCCGCTCGGCACGACGCTCGACGGTGGCGAAGTCGCCAATGCGGCGCGCGGCATCCATTTGTCGCACCAGACAGTCGCGCATTTGCGGCAGGAGACGAGCGCGGCATTCGTCCTTCCATTCCTCGAAGGGCCGGGCCGCTGGAATCTCGAAGCCGTCGAGGAAGGGACCGTCGACGCCGACGTCACCGTTGCCCAAGCGCAGGGCGTCCACATCCACCCACCCCGGGGCGAGACCAACGGTGGCTCGCTGTATCACCACCGCCTCGCGTGCGACCTTGGCCTTGATGACGGAGAGTCCTTGGGCGAGTGAGTGATTCGCGAGCCGGGGAGCAGCCGTGGGCCACAAGAGGTCGGTCAAGTAGTCGCGGGTGAACCGCTTGCCGGGCTCGATGGCAAGACGAACGAGCAGCGCGAAGTGCTTGCGCGTACGGAACCGCACCTGCTCTCCGGAAGCCGAGAGGAGAGCAGGGCCACCCAAACAGCGCAGTTGGAAGGCGTGGGCCACGGTACCACTCGCGTTTTCTTGATACGTGAGTAGTATTAGGCGGCCGAATCAACGCGGTGTCAACACGTTGATCCGCATGTGGTTGAGTACGTTTCGGAGGGGTTTTTTAACTGCCTGTCAACACCCGACTTGCCATCCGTTCCCCCGGCGTCCGGCAGATCGGGCAGGGCCCCATCTGCGGCTCCCGACCCAATTGTAACCTCACCGGGCCGAGCGTGACCGTGGTGTCCGCCGTCGTATCCTGCACAACCACGCTGAGCGTCAACATCTTGCCGCTCACCGAGCCCTGGAACCGCGCCGGCAGCGACGGTCCCACGTAGACGGGATAGGCCCGCAACACGTACGACCCCGGCACGTCAAACCGGCCGTCGCTGCCGGGCTCGATCCCCTGCGCCACGTTGCCGAACGTGCACGCGATGTGCACGTGGGCGCTCGTATCATCGGCGATCAGCCCGGCGTTCTCCCCACCCCACGTCCCGACGACACGCCCGTGCGTCAGTCCGATCGGGTCCCCTTCACACGGGCCCGTCCCGAGCAATGCGCCTGCCGTGAGTAATCCCAGTATCGACCTGTTCATAGTAGCCTCGCTCGAACTGTCATAGCGCGCCTACGCCCCACGGCGCAGCGTAGGGGTCTCTGCAAAACGGAGGCAACATGGCACGCTCCACGCTGGTTTCCGCGCCGCTCCTGGCCGCGCTCACTCTCGCGTCCACAGCCCCGGCCCAGCAGCAGCGACCGATGGTCGAGTACGCCGCCAAGTTCGTGTGCGGCAGCCCGCCCGCGGTCGCGGCGGCGCCGGTCGCCCCTGGACGCTACTTCACCGCCATCAATGTGCACAACCCCGGCGAACGGCCGATCGGCTTCCGCAAAAAGTTCGCGATCGCCCTCCCATCCGAGCGAGCCGGGCCGATCAGCCCCTTCTTCGACGCCAAGCTCGGGCCCGACCAGGCGTTCGAAATCGACTGCGCCGACATCGTGGGGGCGTTCCGCCCGTCCCAGCGGCAGCGGCTCATGAAGGGCTTCGCGGTGATCCAGCTGTTCGACACGACTGCCACGCTCGACGTCGTGGTAGTATACACCGCGGCCGGGTCCACAGGCCGGGTGGAAACGATGGATGTCGAGCGAGTGCCAGCGCGGCGCGGCACCGCCGGCCTGCCCCCCGGCCTCCCCGACCTCGTCCCCGTGGGGGATTCGTGCGTGCGCGACAGCGTCGGCCTGCGCGTGACGATCCGGAACCTGGGTACCGCCCCCTCGGGGCCCTCAGTCACCACGGTGACGTTCAGCGGGGGGGGGACGGTCTCGCTTGCCACGCCCCCAATCCCAGCGGGCGGGTCGGTGGTCGTGGGACCCTTCCCGATTCCACCTAGCTGCTTCAGCCCGGATTGCGACTTCCAGATCACCGCGGATGCGACCGGCCTCGTGGTGGAGTCGAATGAAGCCAACAACGTCGCCAAGGGGAGGTGCTTGGGATAGACTAGGGTTTCGGGGCCCAGCGGGCCCCTGCGAGCAGCTCCGAAATAATATCGGCGGCCGTCCGCCCCGCCGCCTCCGCCGCGAAATTGATCACCAGCCGGTGCGTCAACACCGTCGGCGCCACCGACCGCAGATCGTCCTCGTCCGCCATCGGCCGGCCGTCGAGCGCCGCGCGCGCCTTGGCGCCGAGCACGAGATACTGCGACGCCCGCGGCCCCGCGCCCCACGAGACGTATTCCTTAATGAAGGCGGGCGCCTGGGCATCGGCGGGCCGGCTCATGCGCACCAGCGTCACCGCCGCCTTCACCAACGCCTGCGACACCGGAATGCGCCGCACAAGGTGCTGCATCGCCAGCACGTCCTCGGCGGTCAACGCGGCCCTCACGGTGGCCGACAAATCGCCGGTCGTCGCTGTGACGATCGCCTCTTCCTCTTCCTGGGACGGATAATCCACCCGCAGCTCGAACATGAAGCGGTCGAGTTGGGCTTCGGGGAGCGGGTAAGTCCCTTCTTGCTCGATGGGATTCTGCGTGGCCAACACGAAAAAGGGAGAAGGGAGATGGTGCGTTTGGCCCGCGGCGGTGACTTGGTGCTCTTGCATCGCCTGAAGCAAGGCCGCCTGGGTCTTGGGGGGCGTGCGGTTCACCTCGTCGGCGAGCACGATGTTGGCAAACACGGGACCCCGTACAAAACGAAAGCCCCGCTTCCCGGTGGCGGCGTCTTCCTCGATGATCTCCGTCCCCGTGATGTCGGACGGCATCAGGTCGGGCGTGAACTGGATGCGCGAGAACTTGAGCTCCAGCGCCTCGGCCACCGTCTGCACCATCAGGGTCTTGGCGAGCCCGGGCACACCCACCAGCAGGGCGTGGCCGCCCGAGAAGATGGCGGTGAGGATGCCGTCGAGCACGTTCTGCTGCCCCACGATGCGCCGGCCCACCTGCGACAACAGGTCCGACCGAGCGGCGGCGAGCCGCTCCAGCAGCTCGACATCCCCGGATGGCGGGGACTGGGAAGGGGGCACGGGGGAGTTGATGGCCATCGGTCAAAAACGATAGCACATCATACTCCCAAGTGCCACAAAAGGTTGCGCCCTCCCTGACAAAAACTCGAGACGTTAACGGACGACTTGCACCCGCCTGACCCCGGCGCCGAGTGGCGCGCCGGCGGAGACGTAGCCGATCGCGCCCGGCGTGGATCTCACGAACGCGACCACCTGGTCGTCGGACCCCTTCTCGGTGGGCGGCACGGCCCGGCCCGAGAAGATCTGCTGCTGCCAGTACGCGTGCACCGCGCTCACCGGTTTACCGTGCACGGCCGCGCTGAACGCCTCCCGCGCCGGCGCGCTCTCCGGCAGATCCACGGGCACGACGTCGAGCCCCCCCCCGTTGCTCAAGCGATGCGTCTTCTTCAGAAACACGCGGGACAGCTCCTCGGCGCTGAGCGTCGAGACCCCGTTCGTTTCATTCACGATCACGACGTAGCCCTGCTGCGCCGCCACAGGCGACGGCCCAAGAGCCACGACAGCGACGAGTAATAGGAGCGCCTTGATCATGTCGCCCCCCTAAAAGCTGGTCGAGAAGCTGACCAGGAAGTAGCTCACCTTGCCCGCCGGATACCCGATAGGCGACACGGGCGTGTCGGACCAATGGCCGTTGGTGGAATGATGCTCACCCTTGACCACGAGATCTGACCGGAAGGCGTAGCTCACGCCGAACGTCTTGGTGCGGTCGTAATCGAACTTGGGCGCGCCCGGCGCGGTCGTCAGTACGACGTCCGAGAACTCCATTTGGCCGTGCAGCGTCAGCTTTGGTGTGGCGTGCACCCCGGCGTAGACGTAGCCCGCCATGTAATCCACGTCGGGAATGGCGAACTTGCGATACTCGCCCTGCAGCGTCACCCACCGAGTGCGCGCGTCGAACGAGCCGTGCCACTCGGTCCACTTGCCCTCGAACGCGCCGTTGCGCACGCTGAGGTGGGACGCGCCGAAGCCCGTGCGCACGCCGTCCACGGGCGTGTTGAGCCACAGCTGCGTGCCGAACGCGTTGTCGACGTCCGCCAGCTCGGGGACCTGCGCGACCGGCGTGCCGGTCGAGTCGTACAGGGTGTTGCTGTTCGTCATGTCGTAGCGGCCGCCGAACAGCGACGCTTCGACGTTCCACGGCGAGTTGGCGAACAGGTGATAGCCGGCGGCGATGCCGTCCACCGTCTCGCTCGTGAACGCGCCTTCGAGATAGAAGTCGTAGGGGGCGCGGTACAGGGGCAACAGCACGCCCACGTCGCGCACCTCGTTATAGATCCCCGCGGGGATCGGCAGACGCCCGACCCGCAGGTCGAAGTCGCCCATCTGGCGGCTGTAGAATAGCCAGTCGACCTTGAGCTCGGGCTCGCCGACGGTGATCGGACTCTGGCCCAAGCGGCGGTGGCTGAACTGCCACACGAACTGATCGTTCGGCGTCATGCTGTAGCGCAGCTGCAGGGCCGCGGTCCGATAGTCGGCGGTGCCGCCTTCGGGAATGCCCAAGAACGTGCCGCCGTGCGCGGCGCCATAGGCCTGGGTGAGATAGCCGTGCACCTGGAGCTTCGTCTCCTGCGCCGCGGCGGGAGTCGCCAGGGCAATGAGGACGAGGCCGGCGCGAAGGACGTTACGCAAAGCGTGTCTCCGATCGAGTGAAGTGACGTGATGGACCAGCGGTCTCGATGCGGTGCAAGAGCAAGAGCGGGACCAAACCGCCAACCCGCATTGGGAGCGTGACTTGGGTTCGCGGGCGGGGGAAAGTGATGGCTGAATTCTGGACCCTGGACGCGCCGCTTCCGGGTTCTGGACAGTCGGAAAAGGCCGTCGTTACTGGGGTTTTGCGGGGTCGGTTTGCTTGCGAAAAATTTCACAAGCGCCTAAGTTTCCCGCGGCCAAATGCCTCCTCAGAACGGTTACGGTCAGGGCTATGCCTACTTCGGCATGGCGCTCAACTTCACCGTCGCCATCCTGCTGTTCGGCGGCCTCGGCTGGCTGGTGGATGGCTGGCTGCACACGCGTCCCCTCGTGGCGATCGCCGGCGCCTTCCTCGGCGGGTTCGCGGGGTTCATGAGCATCTACTACCGCGTGAAGAAAGACACGGAGAAAAAGCCGTGAAGGCCTATGCGGCGCTGTTGGCCCTTGGCCTTGGGCTGATCGCCCTGGCCGTGGGACTCGGCGGCAGACCGGCAGGGATCGGTGGGGGGGTCGCGTTGGGTGCACAGCTGTGGGCGGTCGCGCTGCTAAGGCCGAAGATGGGCGCCCCGACCCCCGAGTTCATGGGGCGCTGGCTCGGCGGCATGGCGATCCGGATCCTCGCGCTCGGCGGGGTGCTCGTCTGGTCGGCCACGCACCGGGCGGCGCTGCCGCCGCTCGCGACGGCAGGCGGGTTCCTGGGCGTGTTGTTGCCGCTGCTCTTTTTGGAGACCAGGTTTCTGAAATGATGCTGCTCCAGCAACCCGATATCGGCGGGATGATCCTCGCGCACACGGCGGACAGCCACGTGCTCGAGTTCGACTTCCGCTTCCTCGGCCTGGGGCTGCGCGAGATCGACCTCCCCACCGGTTGGTACCTGCTCGGCATCGACGTCTCGCCGACGAAGCACGTCGTCTACATGGCGTTTGCCGCGCTGCTCGTGTTCCTGACGCTGTGGTGGGGGGGCCGCCAGGTGGCGCGCCGCCACCGCGAGGGCAAGGCGCCCAGCGGCTTCGGCGGCACTGTCGAGGCCATGGTCCTCTTCGTGCGCAACGACGTCGCGATCGCCAACATCGGGCACGGCGGCGAGAAATTCGCGCCGCTGATCCTGACCCTCTTCTTCTTCATTCTGTACTGCAACCTGCTCGGCCTGCTCCCTTGGGGGGCGACACCCACCGGCAACCTCGCCGTCACCGGCGGGTTGGCCTTGCTCGCGTTCCTGACGATCGAGGGATCGGGGATGGTGGCCCTCGGACCCAGGGGCTACCTCAAGACCATTGTGATGGTGCCCCCGGGGATGACGGGGATCGGCGCCGTGGTCATGGCCATGATCATGACGCCCGTCGAGCTGATCGGAAAGATCGTGAAGCCGTTCGCGCTGTGCCTGCGACTGTTCGCGAACATGACCGCCGGGCACTTCGTGATCCTCTCCCTGCTCGGCCTGATCTTCGTGTTCGGCAACTGGATCGTGGCGGGAGGGACGGTGCTGTTCGTCCTGTTCATGATGTGTCTGGAGCTGCTGGTGGCGTTCCTGCAGGCCTATATCTTTGCGCTGCTCACGTCCGTGTTCATCGGGCTGATGCAGCACGAGCACTGAAATACTAGACGCCTAGACGCGTAGACGCCGAGTACAATTCACCAGAGGAACACATGCACAACATGCTCATGCTGCTCCAGGATGTTGCGGTCGCTACGGCGCTGAACAACAACGCGCTGCTGGGCGCGGGCATCGGGATGGGGCTCGCCATCATCGGCGCCGGGCTCGGCATCGGCCGGATCGGCGGCCAGGCGGTGGAAGCCATCGCCCGCCAGCCCGAGGCCTCGGCCGACATCCGCGGCGCGATGATCCTGACCGCGGCGCTGATCGAAGGCGCCACACTCGCGGCCCTCGTCTTCGCGTTGCTGTTCAAGCTGCTCAAGTGATGCTGCTGAGCCTGCTGCTGCAGCACGGCGAGGCCACCCAGGCGCCGACCCCCTTCGACATCAATACGGGGGTGATCTTCTGGACCGTCCTGATCTTCGTGATCCTGATGGGCCTGCTGTGGCGCTTCGCCTGGCCGTCGATCCTCAAGTCGGTCGAGGAGCGCGAGCGACGCATCCAGAAGCAGCTCGAGGATGCCGAGAAGGCCAACGTCCTGGCGCAGCAACTCCTCGACGAGCACAAGAAGACGATCGCGGGTGCCCGCACCGAGGCGCAGGAGATGATTGCCAAGGCCAAGGCGGTGGCCCAGAAGGAGCGGGAGCTGTTGCTCGCCAAGGCGCGGGAGGAGTACGAGGCGCTGCTGGCGCGTGCCCGCAAGGACATCGACGCCGAGAAGGAGAAGGCGATCGTCGCGCTGCGGCGTGAGGCGGTGGAGCTGTCGATCGCGGCCGCGGCGAAGGTGATCGAAGCGAACCTCGACACCGAGGCGAACCGGCGGCTCGTGACCGAGTACCTGGCGACGCTCGACCAGGAATCGAAGCAGTGAAGTCCGTCACGGTCGCGCGCAACTACGCCGAAGCACTGTTCGCGGCGGGACAGGCGAAGGGGGGGGGCGGGGGGGGCGGGGGGGGCGAGGTCGAGCGGTTCGGCATGCTGATCGACGCCGTGGCTGGCGCGGTGGCGGCGGACGAACGCATCGCTGTCGCGCTCGAGTCGCCGCGCGTCTCGAAGGGGACCAAGGCCGGCATTCTCGAGCGTGGCCTGAAGGGTGAGGCGCCGCCCGAGTTCGTGCGCTTCCTGCAGGCCGTGGTGCGCCGGGGACGCCAAGGCTTGTTCGCGGAGATCGCGCAGGGATACCAGACCCTGCTGGATACGCAGCTGAACCGGGTGCACGCCGGCGTGACGCTGGCGCAGGAGCCCGACGCGCGCATCGAGAAGGACATCGTGGCGCGGCTCACCGAGGTGCTGGGGCGCGAAGTGCGGGCGCATTTTCGCACCGACCGCAACATTGTGGGCGGCGTGGTGGTGCGCGTGGGCGACCGCATCTTCGACGGCTCGGTGCGGCGGCGGCTGATGGCATTGAAGCGGCGGATGCTCACCGGCGAGTAGCCGAGAGCCGATACCGCAGTCCCAGCGTCACCCCGTAGCGCCACGTGACCCGCCGTTCGTACTGTGGCGGTAGATCACTCTCCTCGAACCACGACCGTGACAGGGCGCCCTCGAGCCGAATCGCGCCCGAGAACCGCCCCGCCACGGGCCATTCGTAGGCCAGCGCGCCCAGCACGCCGATCCGCGTGCGGAATTCGTCGCCGAACTTCCACAGGTGGAGGGCGGGCCCCAGTTCCGCTCGAACCGCTCCGCTCGGCCCGATCCCTCCCACCCGGACGGCCACCAGCGTGGCCAACTCGAACAACTCCCCACTGCTCTTGTCAGTGACGGTCAGGTCATCGCCGTCAGCAGAGAGTCCCGGCTTCGCGAACGACAGCCGCAGCGCCGCGCCGAACGCGCCTATGCCGCGCTCCACGCGCACACCGATCGTGGGCGCCTCGCCCGGATGGAACCCGGGCGGGCCGTTCCCGTTCGAGGTGTCGCGCGCCGAACCACGGTAGCGCGACGCCCCGAAGTCGAGGCCGACCCGCCACTGCGCGAGCGCCTCCCTCCCGGACGGGAGGGCGAGTAGGATGGCGACGACGGCGAACGCTCGCATGGTTTCCTCCGGAATGCGTCAGCGCATCTCGAGGTTGATCCAACCGTTCGTGATCGTGTTGTCGCCCTTCACGAACCAGTTGAACCCGGGGTAGAACTGCCCCACGATCACATCCTGGACGGCGTTCCCGACCAGCTCGTCATTGCTCTTGAAGAAGCTGGCCAATGCCTCCCAGACGTCCTTCGCGACCTTGGCGTAGCCCCAGAGCTGCTGGACCGCCGTGCTCGAATCGTTTCCCGCCGTCAGATCACGGTAGGCGCTGTCCACCGTGGCGATCAGTCTCTGGAACCGGTCCGGGTCCGTCTTGATCTGGCACGCCGTGTCGTCGTCCTCCACGACGAACACGCGGACGTTTTGCCCCGGATGCGCCGCGTTGTACTGATCGAGCTGCTGCCTGGAGAACAGCAGCACGTTCCCCGACCAGTCGAGGTTGTCCTGATTGAAGAAGTACGGTCCGTACTGCTTCTCCCCGGCACACTGGTATGACACGAGCGAATCGGTCTGCCCCAGCTGCCCGAGGATGTGCACCTCAAATTCGGGGGCACCCTTCAACCAGCCTTCAAAGTCCTGTACGAAATGGGCTTTGGTCATGTACAAACCGGCCGGCGGGGGCGTAGGATCGCCGCCCCCACCCCCGGACCCACTGCACTCCAGACACATCATCCGTTGCAGGCCCCCCGCCGGTGCGACCCTGAAGTCCGTCTCGACCGGTACCAGGGCGATCACCGGCGTCGCGGGGGGCTTTGCGGCGTCGAGCAGGTGGCGTCCACCGCGGGGGTCGAAGGCGACCGGCACGTCGCGGTCCGTGATTGCCGTAGCTACGAGCACGTTCTCGTCTCCGGTCCACGCCGCCCGATGTGCGGGGACGGGGAGATAGACCTCGAGCGGGATGGCGGCCTTCGACTCCTGTTCCACGCCCGCTTCGAGATAGCGGAGGGCGCGTCCGCCGCTGGCGCCGAGGAAGGTCTGGAATTGCAGCTTGTGCTCGGGGAACGGCGACGCGTCGAGCTGCGCCTTCAGATACGCCCGGAACGCGGGATTGCGCAGCGCCTTGGCGAACTCGCGGGCGAGCCGCTCCGGCTTCTGCGGCGCCCCCCCCGGCGAACCCGCCGTGACAGCGGCGTCCCCCGCGGGAGTGAGCGGCGTGCGGTCGCCGCAGGCGGCCAACGCGCCGGCCGCGGCGAGCGCGGCGATGGTGAGGATGCGGTGCAACATGGATCTCCTCCTCCAAGAGTGGAGGCCCATCTTGCGGCCAGAGGGGTCAACGGGCGGCCTCCTTTCCTTGCGAGCGGGGTCCGAAAGACGCGAGATTCCCGGTCCTATGCTCGCCCTCGTGCTTCTGGCCTTCATCGCGCCCGATTCCGTCTACTGGCAGCAGCGCGTCGCGTATGAGATCCGCGCCGCCGTCGACGAACCGTCGGGCGTGCTGACGGGCCGGGTCCGGATCACGTACGTCAATCGCTCGCCCGACACGCTGCGCGATTTCGCCGTGCACCAGTACCTGAACGCCTTCCGCCCCGGCTCCCGCTGGGCCGCGGCGGACTCCGCCGAGGGCCGCGTACGCTTTCAGCACATGCAGGATCCCGATTATGCCTTTGAACGGATCACGCAATCGACGCTCGGGGTGCCGGATTATCCGTACGCCCCCGACTCCACCATCGCCCATTGGACGTTGCCACGGCCCCTCGCGCCGGGGGACTCGATGGTCGTGGAAATCAGCTGGCAGGCCCGCCCCTCGACGCTGCCGCGCCGCCAGGGCCGCCAGGGCCGGCGCTTCGATTTCGCGCAGTGGTATCCGAAGGCCGTCGTGTACGACAAGTACGGCTGGGAGGACCATCCGCTCTATCCCGGCGGCGAGTTCTACGGCGAGTTCGCGAGCTACGACGTCATGCTCGACCTGGCGGCGGATCAGGTCATCGGCGCGACAGGCGTGCCGGTGGAGGGGGACCCCGGATGGCAAAAAGCGGCCGTCGGGGCGGTCGCTAGCGGCTCGATCGACTACCAACGCAACTGGTACGGGCGGTCGGGTGCCGGATGCGGGCAGGCCGCTGCCGGCCGCAAGTGCGTCCGCTTTTACGCGCGCGACGTCCACCACTTCGCGTTCTCCCTGAACCCTGACTACCGCTACGAAGAGGGACGCTACCGTGACGTGGTCGTGCGTGTGCTGTATCAGCCCGGCGACAGCGCGACGTGGGGCAAAGGCATCGCCGTGCGGCGCACCGAAATGGCGCTCGCCTGGCTCGACACGGTATACGGCAAGTTCGCGTGGCCGCAGCTGACCAACGTGCACCGCATCGAGGGCGGCGGCACCGAATTCCCGATGATGGTGATGGACGGCAGCGCCGGCCTCGGCCTGATCGTCCACGAAGTCGGGCACAACTACACGATGGGGATCCTCGCCAACAACGAATGGCGCGAGGGATGGCTGGACGAAGGCTTCACCAGCTTCCAGACGGGCTGGTTCTTCGAGGCGCACGGTCAGGGCCCGGCGTATCCGGGGGTCGAGGGGGAGATCCTGTTCTGGGACCTGGATCGCTGGAGCGAGCCCGTCTCGATGGTGAGCGAGCGCTACCGCGACTTCGCCACCTACAACACGATGATCTACTCGAAAGGACAGCTGTTCTACGAGCAGCTGCGCTACGTGGTGGGCGATGAGGCGATGCGCATCATCCTGCGGACCTACTACGCGCGCTGGAAGCTGAAGCACGTGGACGAAGCGGCGTTCCGCGCGGTGTGCGAAGAGGTGTCGGGGCAGGACGTGGGCTGGCTGTTCGGTCAGTGGCTGCACGGCACGCCGTTGATCGATTACCGGCTCAGGCATGTCGAACGCAGGCATTTGGCCAACGGCCAATGGCTAACGGCTGTCGTGATTGAGCGCCTGGGCGACGGCTGGATGCCCATCGAGATCGGCGACCGTGATACGATCTACGCGCGCAGCACGGGCCAGCCGGAGGTCGAGCGCGTCGCATTCATCACGGCCCGAAAGCCCAAGCGCCTCATACTGGACCCGCGCGTGCGCGCGCACGACTGGAACATGTTGAACAACTGGGAGCGCCGACGGACCGAGCTACGGTTGGACGACCCCACGCGCGAACCGGTGCGGCGCGACCGGAAGGTGTCCGCGCTGCTGCCCGTCGCGTGGAGCAACGACTTCGGGGGCCTCACACTCGCCCTGCGAAGCCGCACCAACTACCTCGGCCGCTTCGAAAAAAACCTCAGTCTCGTGTCCGTTGGGCTGGACGGGGACGCGACGCATCGGGGGGGCTGGTATCTGCGCTTCGGCAATCCGGTTCGTCACCCGATGCCCCGCACCGAGTCGAGCGTCGCCGCCTGGTGGGTGGAGGGACGCACCGGCGTCGCCTTCAGCGTGGACCGCTCCCTGCGCCGCCATGTGAGCTTCGGCCCCGACCCCCACGCTGGTTTCGACGCCGTCTGGATGGCGAGCACCGACCTCAGCTACCTCGACCGCCGTCTGTGGGACGACGCGGGCACGATCGAGGCGGGTCCCTGGGTCTCGACCACGGTGACCCGCGGGGTCGGCGTCTGGCACGCCCGGTTCGGTATCCGGGGCGGCGCTGTGTACCGCTACCCGGGAGCCGGCGTAGTCTCGAGGGACCGGTACGACATCGAGCCCTTCCTCCGCGCCAGCGGCGAGGTGAGCGTGCGGACGCCGTTCTGGCTCAAATCCACGCTGGGCGTGCGGGTGTTCGCCGGCGGCTACTTTGCCGACAACCTGCCGCCGCTGCAACGCCGCATCCCCATCGCGGGCGCGGATCCCTACGAGGCGTTCACCAATCCGCTGCTGCGCAGCCGAGGAGCGCTGTTCGTGCGGCCCGACTTTCATTACCACGCGCCCGGCAACGCCAATCTGCGCGCGTTCCGCGCCGACCTGGGCGGGCGCTGGGCGGTGGGCGTCAACATCGAGGGCACCAAACCGCTGTACGGCGGCGCTGCCCTCGAGGGCTTCCTCGATCTCGGTGTGGTGGATACGGTCGCGGTGCCATCGGCGCCGGCGGGGAAGGGGTACACGACCCTGTACGACGGCGGTGTAGGGATCGTGGCGCACCGTCAGGTTCGGGATCTGCCGGTGACGCTGCGGCTCGAGTTTCCGCTCGTCGTGAACCGCTGGAACTACGCCGCCGATTGGAACGGCAGGAATCAAGGGCTGTTCGCGTTTCGGTGGCAGGTCAGCCTGGAGTCCAGCTTTTGACCGACCGCGACCGCCGCGGCTTCCTGCAGGACTCGATCGGGCGGTTGCTGCACGAGATCGCCGAGAGGACCGAGGAGCGGGTGGCGCCGCGGCGCTGGTTCCGGCCTCCTGGCGCCGCTCCTGAGGTCGCGTTCGTTGCCGCCTGCACGCGCTGCGGCGACTGCATCGACGTCTGTCCCGTGCACGCCATCATCAAGGCGCCCGCGAATGCGGGGCTCGCCGCGGGCACGCCGTACATCGATCCGGCGATGCAGGCGTGCATCGTCTGCGCCGATATGCCGTGCGCCGCGGCGTGCGAAACGGGCGCGCTGGTGGTCCCGGAGGACATGTGGGCGTCCATTCACATGGGCGTGCTGGAGCTCGATCCCGAGCGTTGCATCACGTTTCAGGGGTCAGCCTGCGGCGTGTGCGCCCGGTCCTGCCCGGTGGGAGAGAAAGCCCTGGCCGTGGACGACCACGGCCATCCGGTGCTCAAGCCGGAAGGTTGCGTCGGCTGCGGCATTTGCGTCACCGCGTGTGTGACCATTCCTTCTTCTCTCAAGCTGAGACTCGCATGAGCGAAGTCCCGTATCGCGTCGAGAAGCCGTGGGGGCACGAGCTGATCTGGGCGAGGACCGACCGCTACGTCGGCAAGATCCTGCACATCGAGCCCGGCCACGTGCTCAGCCTCCAGTACCACAACAAGAAGGATGAGTCGATCTACGTGCTGGCGGGCGAGATCATCCTGCGCATGCAGCAGGGCGAGACGCTGATCGAGCGGCGCGTGCGGCAGGGCGAGGCGTTCCACATCCAGCCCAAGACGATTCACCAATTCGAAGCGGTGGTCGCGAGCGACTTGCTCGAAGCCTCCACCCCGGAGCTCGACGACGTGGTGCGGCTGAAAGACCGCTACGGACGCGTGCCATGAAAGTCATCGTGCCGCTCGCGGGCAAGGGAACGCGCCTGCTGCCGCTGACGAAGCGGGTCCCCAAGCCGCTCGTGAAGGTCGCCGGGCGGCCCGTGATGGACTACGTGATGGACACCGTCGCAGGACTCGATCTCGAAGAGCTGATCGTCATCACGGGGCATCTCAAGGAGCAAGTCGAGCAGTACGTCACGACCCACTACAAGATTCCGGCGCGGTTCATCGAGCAGCAGACCCTCGACGGCACGGCCGGCGCGATCAACCTGGCGCGCCCGTATGTGGACGGGCCGGTCATGATCATCTTCGTGGACACGTTATTCGATGCCGACTTGTCGGTCGTGCGGCGCAGCGACGCCGACGGGATCCTGTGGGCCAAGGAAGTGGAGGACTACCAGCGATTCGGGGTCATCGTGACCGACGAGCGCGGGTACATGACGCGCATCGTGGAGAAGCCGAGCACGCCGATCTCGAAGCTCGCCAACATCGGCCTGTACTACATCAAGGACTGGAAGACGCTGTTCGACGGGATCGCGGAGGTGATGCGCGCGGCGCCGGGGAAGGGTGGTGAGTTCTATCTGACCGATGCCTTCCAGTACATGGTCGATCGCGGCAAGAAGCTCGTCGTGGGCGAAGTCACGGGGTGGTACGACTGCGGCAAGGTCGACACCCTGCTCGAGACGAATCGCCACCTGCTGGAGCACGGGCGGGGGCGGCGCCCCAAGACGGCCCCGAAGGGCGTCATCATCCAGGACCCGGTGTACATCGAAGACGGCGTGCGTCTCGCCGACTGCACCGTCGGTCCCAACGTTTCGCTCGGCAAGGGAAGCAGCGTCACAGGCAGCACCGTGGCGAACAGCATTCTCGGGGACAACGTCCGGATCCAGGGCGCCACGGTCGAGGACTCACTCGTGGGCGACGATCAGGTGATCGAGGGACGGGCGGTACAACACAGCGTGCTCGCTGGCGGTGAGCGCGCGGCCGCCCGCTAGGCGGCCTTCCCGGAGAGCGCCTGGCTCACCGCGGTGCGCAGCTGGTTGAGCTCGTAGGGCTTCGGCAGGAATCCTTCCACCCGTTCGGCGAGCCCGCGGGCGGCGTCGGCGTCGGGACTGTAGCCTGACGAGATCAACACGCGCACCTCGGGCCGCACCGCCTTGAGCAGCTCGAAGATCCCCGCGCCACCCCCGGGCAGGACGAGATCGAGGATGACGAGGTCGACGGGCGGGTCGGCCGCCTGCATCGTCGCCAACGCCGAACCGCCGTCGCCCGCCTCGAGCACACGATAGCCGAAGCGAGTCAGGGCGCGCTTGAGGCTGTTGCGGACGATCGACTCGTCGTCCACGATGAGAATCGTGGCTCCCTTGACCTCCGGGGGAGGTGCAGGCGACGGGGCGGGGATTGGTGCCGGTGCGGAGGCCTCGGTTGCGAGCGGGAGCAGGAGGTGGACGGTCGTCCCCTGGCCTATCGCGCTCTCGATCCGCACGGCGCCGTGATGCTCCCGCATCACGCGTTGGACCTCCGCGAGCCCCAACCCCTTCGCCTCGTGCATCGGTTTGGTCGTGAAAAACGGCTCGAACACCCGCTCGGCGATGGCGGGATCCATCCCACGACCTGTGTCGGATACGGAGATGCGAACGTACCGGCCCGGCGGCGCGCCGGGCCAGCGCTGGTCGCCCGGGGTGATCCGCTCCTCGGCCGCGGCGAAGGTGAGGCGCGAGTTCGGCCGCCCGCGCATCGCATCGCGGGCGTTGAAGACCAGCTCCAGGCAGGCGTGCACCAGCTGGTCCACGTCGGCAAGGATCGGCGGCAGCGCGGCGGAGATGTCGGTTTTCACTTCCACTCCCGCGGGAACGGCGGCCCGCGCCAGCGCTGCGGTGCTCTCCACGAGCTGAGCGGCGGACGCGGATCGGACCGCCACCGTTTCCGGCCGGCTGATGCCGAGCAGCTCCTGGGTCAGCTCCCGTCCGCGCCGCGCCCCCTTGAGCACCTCGTCCGCGGCGGCGCGCGCATCGGGATTCGTCACCTCATCATGCAGCACCGCCGCGTGGGTGAGGATGCCGCCGAGGATGTTGTTGTATTGGTGGGCGAGCGCGCCGGACAGGCGGGCCATCGAGTCGAGCCGCTGTTCCTGCATCTGGCGGCGCTCTTGCGTGCGCCGCTCGGTACGGTCGCGCAGCTCGGCCTGGACTAGAGGCTCATCCGGACCTGGCACCGGCGCGAACCCGATTTCGACATCCACGGTGCGGCCGTCGGGCCGCACCAGGGTTCGCGCAGCGGAACGCAGGTCACCGCGTTGGGCAGCGGCGTGCTCGTCGGGAATCGCCCAGGTGCCGGTGACCGTCGTTTGGTCGGTGGCGTAGAAACTGCGCAGCGGAGCGCCCACGATCTCCGCGATGGGTCGACCTAAGAGGTCCGCGAGGCGGGGGTTGGCCTCCCGGACGATGCCGTCGCGGTCGAGGAGGGCGATACCGTCGCTCGACGCTTCGAAGAGGGCCCGGTATTGCGCCTCGGACGCCGCCACGTGGCGGCGCGCCCGATCGGCCAGATGTGCCCCGAAGACGCTAAGCGCGGCCAAGACGTAAAGGGTGAGCAGCACGCGGACGATGGTGTGGCCGTCGAGTGCGCTGCGGGGAATGACCAGCGTGAACACGACGGTAGCGGCCAACAGGGCGATGGCAACGAAGGCGGCCTGCCACCGCCACGACCACGGCATGAGGAGGGCGGCAGCGAACATCATCGCGACGAGCGAAACCGACTGCTCCCAGACCTCCCCCGGCAGCACCGTAGCAACCCCGACCGTTGCGAACACGACACCGATCCCTAACCCGAAGGCGAGGCCTCGCAGCTGAGTTGCGGAAGGGTGGCGGAAGGGGAGCAGGGCGATGCCGATCGCGAGCGCGACCGCAATGGCGCGCACCACGAGGAGGTCGTGCTCCGTGCCCGGGGGTACGTCGGTGGTGAGGTGCTTCCCGATGATGACGAGGGCTATCGCTCCGGCGACGATACGGACGCCTCGGGCGTACCTAGCGGCCTGATCCATGACTCAAGTCTAAGCCTCCCCATGGGGGTTGACATGATATCCATACTTCTAGTATTATCGAATTATGAATGCAGCCGGCACCACCACCGCCGCCCTCCAGTTCGCCCCCAAGTTCGCCGCCCTGGGGCACGAAGTGCGGCTGGCCATCGTGCGGCTGCTGCTGTCGGCAAACCCTCACGGCTTGGTCGTGGGGGAAATCCAGGAGGACCTCGAGATCCCGCCCTCCACCCTGTCGCATCATCTCGATGCCCTGCAACGCGAGGGCTTGGTGGCCGTAACCCGAGAGGGGAAGTACCTGCGGTACCGGGCAGACGCCGGGGGGCTGCGGGAACTGCTCGCGTTTCTCTACGCCGAGTGTTGCACCAGAAGTCAGTTGGTGCCCCTGAACCCCGCGGCATGGCCGCGGGTGAAGCAGTCCGTCTCTTAACCCACTCAAGGAGCTGCAAATGGAAACCGGCATCGATTGCTGCGAAGGCTGTTGCTCGGAGTAGCGCTCGAGCTGTTCGCCTACAACGCGTGGGCGAATCGGCTGGTTTTCGACGCTGCGGGCGCCCTGCCAAGTGAGGCGTACTTGCGGGACCTGAGGAGCAGCCACGGCGGCATCCACGGCACGCTGGCCCATATCGTCTGGGCGGAGCAGCTGTGGCTGCACCGCTGGCTGTCGCGGCCGAATCCAGCGGTCCCGCAGGGCAACGACCTGCGGGACCTGGCCGCAGTGCGGGCGCGGTGGGAGGAGATCGAGGCGGAGCGGGCAAGGTTCCTCGCGGGGCTCTCCGAGGCGCAGCTGGAGGAGACGCGGGCGGTGAAGCCCTCGACGGGTGGCGAGTACGTCCACACCTTCCGCCAGATGTTGCTCCACGCCGTGGATCATTCGACCTACCACCGCGGGCAGGTGGTGACGATGCTGCGGCAGGTGGGGGCCATACCCCCCAATACCGGCCTGATCGTCTTCTATCGGCGGCCTTGACGGCACGCGGGAACCTGGTTTAGTTACTGACCGTTCAGTAACTAACTCCGGAGACTCGATGCCTCGAATCGCCGTCCCCAAGAAGCAGAAAAAACCACGTTGGCAGCGCCGCAAGGACGCCCGCCCCGAGGAGATCGTGGCCGCCGCGCTCGAGGTCTTTGTGGAGCGCGGTTTCGCCGCTACCAAGCTCGAAGACGTGGCGCGTCGCGCCGGTGTCACCAAAGGGACGATCTACCTCTACTTCGAAAACAAAGAAGCGTTGTTCAAGGCCGTCATCCGGGAGACGATCGTGCCCGTCATCGCCCAGGGTGAAGCGGTGGCCCAAGCCTTCACGGGGAGCGCGCGCGAGCTGTTCGAGAAGCTGGTGCGCGAGTACTGGCGTCTCGTGGGCGAGACCGCCCTCGCCGGTATCCCGAAACTGATGATGGCCGAGGCCGGCAATTTCCCCGAGCTGGCCCGGTTCTACTACGAAGAGGTCGCCGTCCGCGGTCACCGCCTCATGGCGGGCGTGCTCGAGCGCGGGGTCAAGCAGGGCGAATTCCGCCCCGTCAACGTCGCCGTGGCGGCGAAGCTCGCCATGGCGCCCCTGATGCACGCCGTGATCGCGCGCCGGGCATTCGCGGCCTGCATGCCCGAGGGCTTTGACGTCGGCAGCTACCTGAACACTCACATCGACCTGTATCTCCATGGCATCGCGAAATCGTAAGCGCTATTGGCTGTTGGCCGTTGGCTTGGGTGTCGCCGCTCCGGTGGCCGCTCAGACGCCGGCGCCCCCCCCCCTGCGGCTGTCGTTCGCCGAGGCCGTCCGCCGCGCGTCGGGTGACGCACCCGCGGTGGCGCTGGCCGGCCTGCGCACCGAGGAGGCCGAGGCGCGGGTGCGTGAGGCCCGCGGGGCGCTGCTGCCGTCCCTCTCCTTCGCGGGTGGGTGGCTGAACCGCGACTTCAACTCCAAGGCTCAAGGCATCTCATTCCGGGGCGTGCCCACGATCATCGGGCCGTTCACGGCGTACGATGCCCGGTTCCGCGTCAGCCAAACGTTGCTGGACTTCTCGAGCCTCGCGCGAGTGCGCGCCGCCCGGTCCCAGGTGAACGGCTCGACCGCTGAAGGCGGCGCCGTTTCCGAAGGCGCGGCGGCGGGCGCGGCGCTCGCCTATCTGCGTGCCGCCCGGGCGGCGGCACAAGTGACGGCGCGCCGCGCCGACTCAGCCGTGGCGGCCGATCTGGTGGGGCTCGCCCAGGCCCAGAAGAACGCCGGGGTAAGCGCGGCGATCGACGTGACGCGCGCCCGGACCCAGCTCGTCTCGGCCGCGGGGGCGCTGCTGGTGGCTCGCAACCAGCTGGACCGCGCGCGCATCGACGTCGCCCGCGCGCTCGGTCTCGATCCGTGGACGCCGATCGAGATCACGGACACCCTGGCCGCCGCGCTGCCCAGCGCGGATGTGCCCGCCACGCCCGACGCGATCGTGGCGCTCGCATTGGCGCGGCGTCCCGATCTCGCGGCCGAGCTGGCACGCGGCGACGCGGCGCGGACCGCCAAGAAGGCGATCAACGCCGAGCGGCTGCCGCGCTTCGACCTCGCGGCGGATTACGGCGTGAGCGGCCTCACGCCAAGCACCTCGCTTGGCACGCGGCAGATCGGCGTGCAGGTGACGATCCCGATCCTGGACGGCTTCCGCCGCGAGGGTCGCGCCGCCGAGCAGTCCGCCGTCGCGCGGGAGAGCGAGGTGCGGGCCAACGACCTGCGCCAGCAGATCGCCGCCGATGTGCAGGGCGCGCTGCTGGATCGCGCGTCGGCCGAAGCACAGCAGGTGATCGCGGCGGAGCGGCTGCGGCTCGCCGCCGACGAGCTGGCGCAGGCGCGCGAGCGCTTCGCGGCGGGCGTGGCGGGGAACATCGAAGTGATCGACGCGCAGGCCTCGCTGCTGCGCGCGCGGGATACCGATATCGACGCACGTTTCGCGGCCGCGACGGCCCGGGTCGCCCTGGCCCGCGCCGCGGGCCTGGCACGGACGCTGCACTAACAGCTACACGAGGGGAATGGTATGGCAACGGTGATGGAACCAGAGATCGAGGCAAAACCATCGGCGTCGGCGGGCAAGCGGGCGGCGGCGCCCGGCGGCCAGCGCCGCATCGTCTTCATGGTGATGGGCGTGGCGCTGCTGGCCCTGCTGGGATTCGGCGCCAAGCGCTGGTGGTTCTCGCGCTCGCACGTCTCGACCGACAATGCCCAGGTGGATGGCCACATCATTCCGATTCTCCCCAAGGTCGGTGGGTTCGTCGCCGAAGTGCGGGTGCAGGAGAATCAGGAGGTCAAAGCGGGCGACACCCTGGTCGTCGTCGACGACCGCGATTTCCGCTCGCGGCTGGCGCAGACGGAAGCCGACCTGGCGGCGCTGCTCGCGACCGTGAGCTCGCGCACGCGGGTCGGCCAGGCTGAGGCGGCCGTGGCGCAGGCGCAGGCGAACGCGCTCAAGGCGCGCGCCGACCTGGCGCGGATGGAGCCCCTGGCGCTGCAGGACATCGTGAGCGCGCAGCAGCTCGACGCCGCCCGCGCAGCGGCGGCGGCAGCCGACGCGCAGCTCGCGGCGGCGCAGGCGGCGCTGGTGGGGGCGGACGCCCGTGTGGCGGCGTCGCGTGCGGCGCGCGATCAGGCCGCGCTGCAGCTCTCCTACACACGCATTCTCGCGCCCGCGACAGGCGTCGTGTCGAAGAAGACCGTCGAAGTGGGCCAGCTGGTGCAGCCGGGACAGCCGTTGATGGCGGTCGTGCCGCTGCAGGACGTGTGGGTGGTGGCGAACCTCAAGGAGACCGAGACCGCCGACGTGACCCCGGGCGACCCGGCCGAGATCACCGTGGATGCCTACCCGGGGCGGCACTTCCGCGGGTTGGTCGAAAGCCTGGCGCCGGCGACCGGCGCCAAGTTCTCGCTGCTGCCGCCCGACAACGCGACCGGCAACTTCACGAAGGTCGTGCAGCGCATCCCCGTGCGGGTCCGGCTCGCCGGGCCGACCGACCCCGCGCATCCGCTGCGCCCGGGGATGAGCGCCGTGGTCACGATCCAGACGAAGTGACGCGTCCGTGACCGCCGCCACGCTGCCGCTGTCCGCGGCCGCATCGCCGGACCGGTACCGCTACCGGTACCTCATCGCGATCACGGTATCGCTCGCGTCGGTGCTGGAGCTGCTCGACACCAGCATCGTGAACGTGGCGATCCCCCACATGATGGGGAATCTCGGCGCGACCCTGGATCAGATCGCCTGGGTCTCGACCGGGTACATCGTCGCCAACGTGATCGTGTTGCCGATCACGGGGTGGCTGTCGGCGTTCTTCGGGCGGCGCCGCTACTTCGCCGGCTCGATCGCCCTGTTCACGATCGCGTCGTTCCTGTGCGGCAACGCCGGCTCACTCGAGGCGCTGGTCTTCTGGCGCATCGTGCAGGGGCTGGGGGGCGGCGCGCTGCTGTCCACCTCACAGGCGATTCTGTACGAGGAGTTCCCGCGCGAGGAGTACGGCACCGCGATGGCGATCTTCGGCGTGGGCGTCATGGTCGGGCCGACCCTCGGGCCGACGGTGGGCGGGTGGATCACCGACGCCTACGGGTGGCCGTGGATCTTCTACATCAACATCCCCTTCGGCATGCTGGCGCTCGCGCTGACGCTCTCCTTCATCACCGACTCGCGCCACCAGGAGAAGGTGTCGCGGGTCGACTACCCGGGACTGCTGCTCCTCGCGTCCGGCGTGGGGGCGCTGCAAATGATGCTCGAGCGCGGCGAGCGGCTCGATTGGTTCGCTTCCAGCGAAGTGCGAACCCTCGCCACGATCAGCGCGGTGTCTCTCATCACGTTCATTTGGCACGAGCTGCGGACGTCGTATCCGGTCGTCGACCTGCGCATCCTCAAGAGCCGCCAGCTGGCCGTGGGCGTCGTGTTCGGCATGGTGCTCGGCGTGTGTCTGTACGCGACGATCTTCGTGCTCCCCGTGTACCTCCAGAACGTGCAGCACTTCACCGCCAATCAGACCGGCCTCGTGATTCTGCCGGGCGCGCTGGCGAGCGCGTTCACGATGGCGTTCATGGGCCGGCTGCAGGGGAAGTTCGACGGCCGCCTCTCGATCTTGGCGGGCGTGGCGCTATTCGCCCTCTCGATGTGGAAGCATGCCCACTTCACGACCGAGAGCGGCATGGCCGACTTCTTCTGGCCGCTGGTGCTTCGTGGCGTGGGGCTCGGCCTGATCTTCGTGCCGCTCACGAACCTCGCGCTCGCCGACCTGCCCATGTCCCGCATCCCGAACGGCACGGGGCTCTTCAACTTGATGCGGCAGCTGGGCGGGAGCGTCGGGATCGCCCTCTCGGCGACGCTGCTGCAGCGCTTCACCGCGATGCACAAGGCGGACCTCGCGGCCAACGTCACACTCTACGCCGAAGCGACCCGGGAGCGCCTCGCGACGATCACGAGCGCGCTCATCGGCCGCGGCGAGCTGCCCGCCGTGGCCCAAACCAAGGCCGTCGGCTTCCTCAACGGCATCGTCACTCAGCAGGCGCTGATGCTGTCGTTCGAGCAGCTGTTCCTGTTGTTCGGATCGTGCTTCGTGCTCTCGCTGCCGCTGTTGCTCTTGATGCACACGAACAAGGGCAAGGCGGTTGGGGACGGGGGGGCGCATTGAGCATTCGCGCCGGCGACACCGCGCCCGACTTTACGCTGCTCGATCAGCGGGGCAAGCCCGTGCGTTTGCACGAGCTGACCGAAAAGAAGAACGTCGCGCTGTACTTCTATCCGAAAGATTCGACGCCCGGATGCACGCTCGAGGCGCGCTCGTTTCGCGACGCGTACGACGTCTTCACCGCGGCGGACACGGAAGTGATCGGTGTGAGCTCCGACTCCGTGAAGTCACACGAGCGGTTCGCCGCGAACGAGCGACTGCCGTTCCTGCTGCTGAGCGACCGGGATGGTATGGTGCGCGAGCTGTACGGCGTGGAGCGGACGTTGGGCATTCTTCCGGGCCGCGTGACCTATGTGATCGGTCGCGGCGGTGTGGTCCGGCACGTCTACTCCTCCCAGCTGCGCGCCACCCAGCACACTCGCGAGGCCCTGCAGGCGCTCAACGCACCTCCGCCATCGCAGCCGTAACGAGCAGGGCCCGCACGACCCCCAGCGGTCCATCGACGTTCTCGTACCACTCGGTCGGCAGGTGGGCGTCGCCGGCATGCCCGCCGGCGCCGAGCGCGATCGCGGGGATGCCCAGGGCGATCGGCACGTTGGCGTCGGTCGAAGCGCAGGTCAGCTCGTGTGGGCTGCCCAGGGCGCGCGTCGCGGCGATCGCGGCCTGAACGAGCGGGTGGGCGCGCGGCGTGAGCCCCGAAGGCCTGTCACCCACGCGGCGCAGGTCGAGCTGGAGCGGGGGTGTGCCGGCCGCGCGATGGCCGTTCTCTTCCGCCAGCGCACGGGCCAGCAACGCCTGCACCGTCTCGTCGAGCTGGGCCAGGGCGCGCGGGTCCTCGCTGCGCAAGTCGAGGTCCAGCCAGGCTTCCTGGGGGATCGAGTTGAGGCCGGTCCCGCCTCCAAGGCGGACAACGGCGCAGGTACTGCGCGGTGAGTGCTGTACCGGCAGATCGGCCAGCAGGGCGGTGGCGCGTCCCACGGCATTAGCCGGGTTCGCGACCCCAAACGCGGCCCAGGAGTGCCCGCCGGGCCCGCGGTAGCTGACGCGGTAGCGGCGCGCCCCGAGCGCCCGGTGCACGATGCGTTCGATCCCGGCCCCGTCCAGCGCGATGAAGGCGTGCGGCCGGGGGTGTCCGTTGGCAAAGAGATGCTTCACTCCCCGTAAATCGCCCGAGCCCTCCTCGCCCACCGTCGCCGTGAAACGTACCGGTCGCACGGTCGACACGCCCGCGCGCACAAGTGCTTCGGCCACCGTCACCAAGGCGGCGAGGCCGCGCGCGTTGTCGGAGATCCCGGGGCCCTGGAGCCGGGCGCCGCTCCGCTCGACCGACACGTCGAGTCCTGCGCCGAACACGGTATCGAGATGGGCGCTCAGCACCACGGGTTCCTCGCGTCGCGGGCCGTCCCCCCTCCCCAGCCAGCCCGTGACGTTGCCAACATCGTCCACGGCGACGTCGTTAAGTCCCGCCTCCCGGTACAATTCCGCCACGTGCGCGCCGCGCGCGCCTTCCGCGCCGGTGGGCGCGGGAATGGCCGACAACGCCGCCTGACGCGCGAGCGTACTCTCATCGCAGCGCTCGATGTAGAGG